>FTKD01036818.1_pt1 | contig 110221 bp, 134 predicted proteins | sample 1658191 | NCBI WGS metagenome assembly FTKD01 (sample SAMEA3914808, study PRJEB12502) | metagenome | biome: forest; material: soil | place: Canada | collected 2011-08-03 | depth 0.3 m
TGTCGGCTCCGCCGTCACTGCTCGGCGAGGACGAAGAAGATGCCGAGGCTGTGGCAGCGGCGGGCTCGCCGTCGTAGCCTGTTTGGTCCGTTGCATTCAACGGGTTATTCAAAACATAAGCGTATCGGTTGAGGTTTTGCAGGTTATAACCATTGGTCAAGTGGTTATCCGCTTGAATGAACAGTCCATTCGTTGAATCGTAGAGCCGGCCATTGGCGTTGACCAACCCAATGTCATCCAATTGTTCGTGAGCCGTGAACCCTCGGCCGGTTCCGAAGTTCTGCGACGGGTTCCAGTCCACAACCAGGCTGCCCGTTTCATCGTAGCCGCCCGTGACAAATCGACGCTTCCCAAACGGGTCGTACGCATAGCGGGCGGTCAACGCACCGGTATGGTCTGTCGTGGCGCTCAGGGACCCCAAGAAGTCCATGGTCCAGAACTCGGCCTTGTTGGCCGTCAGCGTAGCCTGGTAGCTCGGCGTGAGCTGCGAAGCCGAAAGTGCTGGAAGCGGACCGGTCGTCACCAAGACGCCCACCCGGTTTCCAAATGCTGTCAAGTAGTGCCGATTGCTTTCGAGGCTGGGCGAGGTGTCTGTTTCAACCTCAAACGATAGCCCATTTGCTGCATCCGGGTTGAAGTAATAGGTCGTGCGCGTGTCACCGGCCAGGGTGTGCGTCTCCGACGTGCGGGCATGATGCTCGTCGTAGCCCCAGCTGTAGTTTGCCGAACCGGACGAGGCCGTCAGGACCTTGTCGAAACTCGAATAGGTGATGTTGTTGTAAGGGCCCGCAGTAGCTGTGAGCAGGTTCCCGTTCAAGTCGTAGTGGTAAGCTGCACCCGAACCCGAAATCGACTGCACGGCGTGCGGATAGCTGCCGCCTTGTGCCGGGTACGTGTAGTTGCCCACATCCGACTTCGATAGCAGCATGCCCAGTGCGTTGTAGGTCAGGCCTACGTCACGAGAGTAGCCCGAAAAGCTTCCAGTGACCGCATAGTCCGTCAGGCGGCTGATGCCGTCATACGAGAACGTTTCGCTGACCGCATTGCCTTGCCCGTCACCCAGGTTATCGGTGCGGCCAGACAAGTTGCCCACCGAGTTCCAGGCATACGCCTGGTTCATCACCCCCGTGGGCGAGGCTGACGTGCCCGCGCTGTCGGAAACAATGCGTCCCGTAGCATCTTCGTACGCCACGCTTTCGACAACCTGATTTCCCAGCTTCACTTGCTCAGGCTTGCCTGCAGCGTTGACCACGACAGCGGTCCAAAGCGCTTGGCCCTGTGCAATGGTGCCCGGGCTTGCAGTAGTGCCCTGGGCATTGGGCAGTGGCTGAACCGTAACTGCCGTATTGGACAGAAGTTGCAACGAGTACCCCAATGGCGAGTATACGTTTTTAACCTGAAGACCTGTCGGATAGGTCTTCAGGGATTGACGACCGGTTGTAGCGTCGTACGTTTGAGATTGGGCGATTGTCGGGCCATTGGTGACCGCAATGCGTTCACTGACAGGACGACCCAACGAATCAAACGAATACCGCTTGTCGAGCTGGTTTTGAACGACAATTTCGCAAATCTTGTTTGTGCCGGTTGAACAAGTCGAGCCGTCTGCATAGGAGTCGTACGAATAGGTCGTCGATTGCTCGGGCTCTACTTGGTTGCGCAAACGACCCAAGGGGTCGTACGCCAAGGTAGACCAATTCAGCACAGCCGTTGCCGTCAACCCCGTATCGCCGTTCGTCGGGCAGCTACCCTGAGAACGAGAGCCGCTCATGATGGAGTTCTGATTGGCTTTGAGTTGCCCCAATACGTCATAGCAGGAGGTGACCGTACCGCGGTCTGGGTCGGAGACGTACACCCGCTTGCCAATGAAGTCATAGACATTGGTGGTGACGTTTTGAAGCGCATCGAGGGTCTCGATGGTGTTGCCGAACGCGTCGTACAGGTAGGCAACCTGGGCACCTTGCTGGTCGGTTACTCGTCCAATGGCACCCAGTGCGGTCCGTTCGGTCTTTGTGGCGTACTGCTTGTCATCCGTAAGCGTTACCTGCGTGCCGGTATACGCGTAGGTCGTCACTGCTGCTTTTTGCGTCCCGTACGAGCCATAACTAAACGTGCCGGCCACGCCAAACTGCTCGGACGTCGATGCGTCGGTGCTGCTGGACTTATAAACCGCAGTAGGGCGACCCAAGGCGTCGTATACCGTCTCGGTCGAAGCGGCATCGTTGGCGCCGCTGGTCGACGGCGAACCGGTGGCCAAAAAGTACGGCTGGGTGGTCAAATACGGATTGCCGTAAATGTCGTAGACAGTATCCGTCACAACCAGGGAGGTAGCTACTGTGGCGGGTTGTGCAGCGCCATCAAAACCTTGCGTTGCCGTGCGGATGGTCCGATTCAAAAAGTCATGGTAAACCCGCGTGAACGCGCCCATGACGTTATTGTTGACATCCCGAAATTCAGCATGAGTGAACGTGCGCGCCCCAGCGGGAACTTCATTGACGGCGAATGTAGAAGGACAGTTAGGGCTATTGCTGGGCTGAGAGGTATCGAGCGTACCGTCAGTCTTGAGAATGCAATAGGCTGTCAGTGCCGTTGTGCCGTCTGGACGAATAACCTTGACAATGCGGCCCCAGTCATCCACGACGTTGGTAGATACTTGACCGTCGACGGTCTTGCTGTAAATCTTCGTACCAAAGCGCGGGTCATACTGGTAGTTTTCTGTTTGATTCAGGGCATCGGCCACTGAATCTGCAAACAAGCCCGCCGGAACAGACACGGTGGTCGCCGTGCCCGCCACCGTAATTTGCTGCGCCGGAACCGCCGCATAGGTGTTGGACGACATCTGGCGAGGCGCAATCATCGCCATCCCCGTGGCGCCCGTGCAATTTGCCGCCGATACCGTTCCGGGATTACCCGCAGTTCCGGGTGCGAACGTCTTGACCAGACAATTGCCCGGATTATTAGGTTCGACCGTCATGGTTTGAACTTCACCATACGCGTCATATTTGAATTGCGTCGTTCGGGTGTAGTCTGCGGAATTGCTGGGCGTTTCTGCGAGAGCAAAAACCTGGAAGCCTGCGAGAGCCAATGCAAGGGCAAGTTTGTTGTATTTGTTTTTCATGTGCGACGGCAGCGGGGTTAATCGGCGGTGCCATTGCAATACAACAGCGTCTCGTCCGAACGGTAATTTTGCCGTATAGCCAAATAAAGTCGTGGGCTGTCAATTTCGACATACCCAAAGCCCCCGACGGGGAACACGAGCCACTCGTTAGTTTTTACGGTTCTATACCTCCTTTAGTCCCCCAACTTATAGGAGCGAAGTACCCACCCTTTGCGGGTGGCGTTCTTTGAAAATGCATATGCGTTCATTTGGAATTTCTGTTGGTCTCGCAGGCTTGGCTCGACTACTGCGACTTCTGATGCCGGCTCACGCTTGGCTGTTCGAGCTCGTTGCACTTCTGTCGGCGACAACGCTTGTCGCCAATGTCTGTTTCGTGCTGCACGATGGCCTCGAAGCTTGTGTCGAACGCTTTCTTCACACGGAAGAAGGTGCCTACGCGGGTTGGTCGGCGTGCACCCTTGCCTTGCTGTCGTCGTTCGTCGGTGCCGGCGTGGCCAGCCAGCTGCTATGGTTTGCCGCGGTCGGACTGGGCATGACGTTCATCCTCTTCGGTCTACGCGACCTGTGGCGAACGCATCACTCCATCGACCCCGCACACCTGTCCTGGTTCGCCTGGCTGGGCGTTGCTGCGGCAACGGTGCCTGAACGCCTGGCGCTCCTGGCTCCTGCACTTGCAATGGCACTGGCTCTTGCCGGCTTCGTTGCGGCAGTGCTGGTGCTGATTGCAGCGTGGGAACGGGTCATCCGTCACGAGGGCTTCCAAGGTGCGCGGTCACCCTGGTTCGGTATGGGCGGCGCGGCTAGCCTTGCCTACTGGACCAATCACCACGTGACGCCGGCGATGCAGCTTCCCCTGCTTGCCTTGCTGTTCGCGCTCGGAGCGATATGGTTCATTCCGGTACTGCAGCTCAAGGTCAAGGCTCCCAAGACTCGTGCGGCTTGGCCGAACTTGTTTCCGTTGACCAACCTGGCACTGTTGTGTGCAGACCTCCAGTGGACCGGCTTTGCCGTGACGTTGGCGGTCTGGGCAGTGGTGATTGCTGCCATCGAAGTCAGGAACCACGTCCCTAGCACTTTCGCGCGCAGCCTCCAAAAGCTGGCCGCGTCGCGCGAAGACCAAACTGCGTCTGTAAGCTAAACCGGGCCCCAACCTGGCGTAACGAGCACCGCATTTTCATTCATGAAACCGTCCTTCGCGAAAGCGTTGGACGGTCTTCTTTTTGGTTGCTACGAACCAAGGTGACAGCCGAAGTCTCTGAGTCTTGCGAGCAACAAAACACGCTTAACCCCAGGGGGGTGGTCGGACTTCGTTGCTTGATTAGACAGTATGCATTACACTAGCATCTGTGGTTAGTTAATCACTTATGCCTTGGTGGCGGAATCGGTAGACGCGGCAGACTCAAAATCTGTTATCGAGAGATGTGAGGGTTCGAGTCCCTCTCAAGGCACCACCCCCTTATTGCCGCCTTAGCTCAGTTGGTAGAGCAACCGCCTTGTAAGCGGTAGGTCATCTGTTCGAGTCAGATAGGCGGCACCAGTTTTGTGGCTTCCACCACGTCACTGGTGCACTAGAAAAGCTTTCCCGAAACGCCAAGCCTGGAACTCCGGCTTGGCGTTTTTTCGTGAGAAGCCAGCCGGTGCGACCGGGAGCCTCGCTCCGTGCAGCAGCCTTCGTACGGTCGTCACCGCTTCCCCCGCGTGTATCATGCCGCCGCGGGCTGAGCCGCCATCGAGCGCTATACGAGACAGGTCAACTACACTTTCGTCTCCATCATGGACACTTTCGAACTTTCTCACATGTTTCTCTGGGCCGCGCTTTCCCTCGCTGCCTTGAGCTGTGCGGGCAACCTGCTCGCCACGCAACAGATGGCTCGTGAACGCTACTACTGGGTTCCGTTCGTGAAACTCCTGCGCCGCTGTGACCTTCCCGCCATGGCATTCGCAGGTGCGTTCGCGTTCATCTCTCTGTGCGTGAGTAATCCGATGGCGGCCCTGGGTGCAATCTCCTGGGCCCTGCTCATCGGCATGGTGGCGAACATGCGACTGATGCTGAACGGCTGCTATCGCCTGGTCATGCGACTCGGAATGGTCCCGGCGCTGTTGGTGCTGCTACCCTTGGCCAACATGCAGGGGCTGGAAGTCCGAACCATCGGCTCGCTCCATCTGCCTTGGTTCTATCCGCTCGTCGGCGTCATCGCTGCTGCCAGCTTGCACGCAGTGAACCATCTGCACGGCATCCAGGATTACCTGCGCCGTCGCGACTGAAAGTCAGCTCGCTCTCACCGAGCGCCTTGATTGACACGCCACCCCCTCTCACGAGGCGGTGGCGTTTCCTTTGGAACGGGTGCACTGCCGAGTCGTGGCCTGCACGGCCGCATCTAGAGCGTCTCGCCTAATGCGCCTCGCCTAACGCGACAACCGCGCATGGTTGGCCTGCATGACCCGGTGCACGGTGTCGACCGTCTTGGCGCGCAGCGGCAGGGCCTTCGCAAGTTCGAGCAGCAACTCCGGCGTGGCACAGCCCACCAGTTCGTCGATGGCTTGTTCTGCTGCAGCCGAGGGCAGGCCCGCCGCCTTGGCTGCCTTGAGGACATGCGCACGACCCGGGGCCTTGCCTTCGCCCGCCACATCCATGAAGTGCTCGCCCTGGTAACCCGGGCAATACGTCAAATCGTACGGAGGCGCCAGCCGCCACGTATTGTCATCCTCCAATAGGAAAGACAAGTTCTTGGAATGGTCGTCGCGATTGTTCATGAGGATGTTGAAGGCGCAGCGCTGAACCGCCTTCTTCAGCTCGCGTTGGTCCCGCGTCAGGCGACGCGTCACTCGGAAAAAGTCCTCGTAGCTGACCGAAGGCTCCTGGAAGTTGGCGTGCAGCAGCCCCGCCAACGAATGCACATGCACGCGCTGCTCACCACGACGGTCGAAACGCTGGGTGCCAAACGCCGTGCGGCCGTCGGGAAGTTCAAAGAAACGCGTCTGCGTCATGCCGAAGTCACAGTGATGCGCGATGCGGGCATACAGCTCTTCGAGTGCGCAGCAGTCGGGCTCGTCATCGTTGCCCGGGAACTTCACCAGCCACGCTTGCGCGTCAGCCACTTGGCCGGCTTGCGTGCTCATCTGGCCCGTGACCGGATTGAAGTGAACCAAGGCCTTCGGACGAGCGCCACCGGGCGAGCCCCCCGCTCGAGCCATTTCGGCCAGGATTTGGTGGCCGTCGTCCACCAGAACGGCTTGCACTTCCTGGGCCAGTTCGAGCAGCGACATGTCGTGACTGTCTCGCACTTCGGCCAAGGACGGTGAGTACGCGAGCGCGCCCATCGTATTGGCACCCAGATAGGCCAGACGGTCGAGCGTCGTCATCTTGTCCGGGTCAATGCCACGCGCCTTCATGCGGCGGTGCATCAGTCGGTAGCCCCAGCCGTCCGGGAGCGAGTCGTAGATGAGGCCTGGGACGTTGTGCAGCTTGGTGTACTCGGTGCGGCGGTCCGGATACGCGGGAGCGCGCAACGGCAGCCGAATGGGCGACAGCTCGATGCCCTGCTCGAGGGCTTGCGGCGAGTACTGAAACAGCAGGTCGCTGCCGTCGTCGGCCAGCGTTCCCACCACGAACGGTTTGCCCAGCCCCTGGTAGGTGACGGTCAGCTCTTTCACTTGGCCGCCTTCCGGTTCTTGGTGTACGCGCGTTGGCGCGTGCTGACGGCCGCCTTCTGGCGCATGTCTTCAATGGTGCGCGACTGGGTCACGAGCACCGACTCCAGGTCCGACATCGCGTTGAGGGCTTCGAGCACTCGCACGAAGGTCTCCAGCGTGCAGCGTCCCGTACGTTCGAAATTGCTGAGCGTCTTGTCCGAGATACCCACCCGCTGAGCCATCTCTTCCACAGAACGGTTCAACATCAGTCGACGCGCACGGGCACGCTCGCCAAGGGCGGCGCAAACCTCGTCAGGAAGGGCAATCGCGAAATCCACCATAAAGCTACGTTTTGTTATCTGTTTAGTCAATCAACAAGAACAATTATAGCGGAAATGAAGTCCGACAGCAAGCGACCTAAGGTCTCTAAAACTGGAGGAAATGTTCCTATTATTGGGTAGCTGATGGTATCAATCCGACGTTTTTATCTGGTTTTCGCGCACAAAAAAGAGAAGCTCCTCATTGCGTGGCAATGAGGAGCTGAAGTAGTGCTTGGCTGTCGAGTACGGCGTCTGTGTGCCGGAAGTAGCTCAGGCCTTGACGGTCACCGTCCAATAGCCTTCGGGCTGCCCGTAGACGTAGTCCCAGCCGAGAATCAGCGACTCTCCGCTAGCCCAATGGAAGAACGGTTCGTACTGCCGCAGGTACCGTTGGTTCAGGCACTGCGGAGCGTTGTACGCAGCGCGAGCGCCAAGGCTTTGACGCTCAGCGTTCGCTTCGCACATCAGCGCGTAGGCCAGTGCGGTATTGGGCGACGCATTCCATGGAGCACCCGTGCAGCTGCCCACGTAAAACACGAGTTCCTTGCTGGCTCGCCCAGCTTCGATGCCTTTGACGAAAAATTCCCGCATGTCGGAAAAGAGCTGACCCAGGACGGCCTGGTTACGTGCTCGAGCGGCTTCCGCCTCCCGCAGGTCGTTGGCTTGATGTACCGCCTGGTAGCGCGCATTGCTGGCGCGAAGTTGGTCTCGAAGGCTAGTCATATTGATTGCATAAAAGAGAGGTCCTGCTCCGTATAGCGAGCGTACCGCACTCGCCGACCGACCAGCGGAACTGGCTACTGACGTGCCCATGAACCCGCACAATGGGCCACATACGGCCCATTCAACGGACCCGACAGGCCCCAGAGAAAATGCCGTCCAAAAGAACGGCATTAAAGGATGGCGACGTACTAGTTGCTCAAAGCACTGGCTTAACGCCGAAGAACGCTTCGCGGCAGGGGTACGTCGCGGTCAACCTGGCTCGCACAGGTGCAAGTCTCGGCGCCCACGCTGGTGTGACCGGCGTCGCGCATCGCAGCACGAGCGGCGGGTGTCCAGCGACGAATCTGACCGCGGGCGTCCATGCAACCGTGCTGTTGAAGTACGGCGCGAACGCTGTGGTCATGCGCTTGTTCTTGTTCCCAAAGTTTCATGAGAGTCGTCTTCAGTTGTTGGCCTGCCGGGTATAGCACTCAGGCCAGCGTCGACACTCAGGCTGTTACCTTGTGCAAGGTGATAGGCTGCCACGCCGGTGCGTCAGCGCGCGGCGTATGAACCCCTGGGAGTCCATGACCCACGCTCGGACGGGCCACGCCCGGGTTGTTGCGCATCCACTCCTGGACGAACCAGAGTTGACCGCAACCACCCCCAATGGTGTCCATGCCCGCGGGGTCGAAGACGCGCACGTTGAAGCCCCGTTCAACGAGCTTGCTCGAGAAGTCGACGGCCAGAGCCCGCTGATGGTCGTTCTTGGCCGGCTCGAACTCGTTGCGTTCACAGATGACCGAGACGGTCGCTTCCCAGCGCGACGGGTCGTAGAGCGCCAGAATGCGGTCCGCATCGACATCCGCCACGTTGGCATCATGTGCGCAGTAGTTGAAGAAGGGGCGCCGACCCGTCGCGGCGTGCCAGGCGTTGCCCACGTCAGCAATGCGCTGCAAGGTGAGCTTCTTCTTGAACGGAATCAGCGCGTCGCGCGCGGCGTCCGTCGACTCATGCACCGAGAATTGAAGGCCTACAGCCGGGATTTCCTTGCTCATCTCGAACACCCACGTCCAGTCGATGTCCGGCGCGCTGGTGCTGATAAGCAGGGAGGCTTGGGGGTACAGTGCATGAAGGCGGCGAAATGCGGGCCAAAGGGCCTTGTTCATCACCGGCTCGCCCATGCTCATCACCATGATTTGGAGCTTCTTGATGCGCGCTGGGTCCAGGCCACCGATGTGCTCTTGCAGCAGCTGCATGGGCTGACTGACAATTTCGTCTTCCGTGAGGTTGCGGACGAAGTAGTCGCCGGTGCCGCAGAAACGGCAGCCAATCGGACAGCCACTCATCGTCGAGCAGCAAATCACCGTACGCTCTTCGTATTCGGGATAGCGGTAGAGGACCGCTTCCACAGCGCAGTCCGGCTTGACGAATACGAACTTGTTGACATGGTCGGCCGAGTCCGGAAAGTCACGGATTTCGTCCCAATGGGAAGCAGGAGAACCTGCCGCTGCGGATGCAGACGAATGAACAATTGCGCCCGAGGACGTCGAAGTGGAACAAGACATTGAGTGGAGTCCGTTTAGTGGGAAGGGGCTCGCGCCTCTGGGGCACGATGCCAAGTTTAGAAATAGCCGTGACGCTGGTTATTCAGGGCTGTCGGTGGTGTCGACAACAGGTTCACGCGCGAGTTGCTGCGTCGCCTGGTTCTCCTTGAACCGAATGCGCGTGCGCACGAACTTCTTGGCCCCCCCGCTTGACCTTGGCAAAGCCACCGTGCCCGTTGGAGTTGTCGCCTCCCCAAGACGCGCCCGGAGAGCTGTCGGCCAGCGTGGACATTTGGCTGGTCCCGCCCGGGGGGCTGCCGCTGTAGCGCTCGCCGTCGCGCTGTGCCGTGAAACCTCGGCGATGGTTGGTCTTGCTCATGCTGTTGTTGTCGTCGGTGTAAAACTGTCGAGGTGTAGCGCTTAAAGACGCAGGGACACTTCGCGCGGAATGTTTTCAGCCATCAGCAGCGCCTGCGTGAAGTCTCCGGCGCCCGGCAAAATCTGCGCGAGCGTCTCGGCCGCCGTTGCGGGAACTTCATGCAGCGTTTCCGCATACACGGTGAAGCCCTTGGCGTCCACGTCGTAGAAGTAGCCGCCGTCTCGTTGGCGCTCCCCCTTGAGGCCTTCCCGGTTACCAAGCACTGCACCGAGGAGCTCCTTTGCCTGCAGGTCGTCCGTCGCGGCGAGGCACACCGAGTTGGCGTACCGCATTCGGCTCGCATGGTCGTGAAAGCTGAGTTTCGCGAGGTAGTAACGCATCTCGAGGGTCATTGGGTGGCATTCGCCTTGTCGGCGATGATTTTGTTGAGGGTACGCCAGGCGACGATGGCCTGGTCGTCGAGCAGTTCCATCTCTTCCACGCTCGCGTAGTCGGTCGAAGCCAGAAACCCCTCCAGCGAGTCGTAGCAGTCCCCAACAACGGCCACCGAGGCCGTGCGGTCTGCTTGCGCAAGTGCAGTCAATGCACCCTTGACGAGCGCGCGACTGTGGGTGATGACCAAGACACCCCGGCATCCCGGTGCGGGAGCGACGGCATACTGAGCAAGATACTTCCCCATGGGGTAGGCATATCGGTCTGACAAGCCGGTGTCCGGTTCGTCGAACAGTGCCATGTGGTCCTTGCCCTTCCAGCTGTGCATGCTGCGCACGGCACCGCGGACAACCGAGATACTGGTGCAGCCCGTCGATTGGTCGTCTTCCGACCCGTACATCATGGCGCGTTCCACCCCGCCGCGTGTGCGGTAGGCCATGGACACCTGCAACGGCGTGCATTGCTGACGCTTGGCATAGGCGCTCATCAGCTGGACAAGGAAGCTCTTTCCAGCACCGTTATCCCCCAATACGAAGTGCATCGCGCTCGTCGGGTCGTCCTCGACCAGTTTGAGCCGCAACGGGCCGCTGCCGCTGAAGTAGCGCGATACACAAGCTTCTCGCATCAGCTCGTGAAAAGATTTCTTGGACGTATCGGCAAAGGAAGTAGCCATTCGTTCGTCTCAGTTTCGGGTTCTGTGTTTTAGTTTCAGGGGTCAGCCTCAATGCCAAACCACCCAGTCGACCTGGGCTTCCGTCATCTTCTTGTCGAAGGCGGCGGGATACATCCAACCTTCTGCGCCCGTCTCGCAGCGCACCTTGACCTTGACACGCCCTCGCTTGATGACGCGGTAGTAAATGGGCTCGGCGCCCAGCGCACCGCTGTCATGCCAAGACCGCAAGATTTCACCAGGCAGGATTTGGGCAATTTCCACGACGGCCCCATCACGCGTTCGCGCCGACGCCCGGCGCGTCGCCCGTGGAGCTGCCGGTAGCTGCCAGGGTAGCGGCAGCTTCGGCCGCCTTGGCCAGCAAGGCCTCACGCACCTGGAGGTATCGGTCGACGTTGCCGTAGTACAGTTCGGACAGTGCCTGCAGGAACATCAAGATGTCTTCCTGCGATGTCAGCACCTTCCGGGGGAGCTGGTAGGTGTACTTCTGCGCATAGTCGAACTCGATGGGCTTGCCCCGTCGTGCGAAACGCAGGAAGTGGGCCAGTACCCATGTGCTCTTGTCTCCACAACACGCCGAGCCTTCGTGGGTCTCGAAAAACTGGCGTACATGTCCCTGAACGAACTCCAGGCGTTCCACCACGAACTGGGCCAGCCGGTTCGTCGGAAAGTAGTGCACCGCCAGGCCCCGCAGACCGCGGCCCATTGGATAGGGACATTTGTAGATGTAGCCGTTGATGTCTCCAACCAGCAGGCAGTCAATTGCATCTTGGACCGGTTGGGACTGGGCGAGCACTGCGAACGCCTGTTCCTCGTCCGCATTGGACAGAGTCAGAAGACCGTCGACGAGGCTCGCCAGGGCCACATGCAGCTCTTTCTTCGGTACGGGGGAGGCCAAGGGAGTCGGCGAGTTCGGTACGTTGCCACCCGTAGAGGATTGAGAATTTGACATAGTCAGCGAAAGTCAGTTCAAGTGAGATTTGTTTGGGTCTGAAGCAGGCACCGCCGGCGTTCCGAGACCAGCGTCCAGGGCGTCGAAGGGGTAGTCCTGCACCAGGGCCACAAGCTGGTCGCCTGCAAGTCGAACGACAGCCCCGTCGACGGTGACTTGGTGCGTCTCCAGCAGTTTCAACAGCTCGGCGTAAAGCGCATGCGTCAGCGCCTGCTTTCGCTCCGCTTGGACACAAGGGATACGCCGTGCCATGGCCTGCAGCAGCACCGGCAAGTGCGCTGGCAGTAGCGTGATTTCGCGCTCCTTGGCGAGTCGGACTTGTTGGAAGGCGGCAATGAGGCCGCCTTCCACCGCTTCTTGAAGCAGGTCTTGGGCGTCCGCCAACTCGAGGTTCAGGCCCAACAGCTTATTGACCCAGCGGTCTGTCCAGCGCTGAATAGCGTAGACGTCCTGGAATGCCTGGCAAAGCTCGTTGGAGGGGATGAAATCTTGCACGGGTCGCGTGCTGAAAGTTTTAGAAGTCACAAACACCTCAGCCCTCAATGTGAAATGACAACGAGCTTGTTCGACCATTGAACGTCCTGGTCTTCGTGCGGTGTCGCCCAAGCGTCTGCCAGCGAGGCAGCGCCCCAGACGACACGGCACGTCGCGATATCGTCGACGGCATCGTCGACCTGGACGACATAGCCCTGCAGGGTGTCCTCGCGGCGATGGTGCACCCGGCAACCGATAGTGACGTTGGCAGCGTTGAGCATGGTCAGCATTTCCTTGGGCTTATATCGACCAGCTGCGCGCACGAGCGCCTTCAGCCACATTGCGTGCCATCAGCAGGACAGTTTCGAGGCTGTGCGACTCCGCGACAATAGTCAGGAGCTGGTCTTCCCCGCGCGGCGCGATGACACGGTACTTGCCGTGCTGGTAATTGAGCATCATGCCAGGCGGCAGCTTGTCGAGGGACATCGCCCACGGGCTGTCGCCGACCGGCCCCACCGACACCCCCAGGGGCGTCACCCCGGTGACGGCCGACACCTCTTGCGACGCCGACGCTTGAAACTGTTCGAGGGCGCGAAGGGCTTCGAAAACCTGCGCCTGCCGTTCGGTGAGCGCGGCGTTGTAGGCCCCTTCCTTGACGCCGGACAGCACGCTCTGCAGACGACCGGCCAAGACGGCGCCATTTTGCAATGCCTCGTCTGACACGGCGCTGCCCGAAGGCGATGCACGCAAAACCTGGTCGCGCGCCATCTGAACAAGTACCTGGACATTGCCCGTTGAAACGTCAAATGCCGTTCGCAGCGCCGTCACGAGTACGCCGACGAGCGCTGTCGGCAGCTCCAGCACATAACGCGTGGGCAGCCCCTTCTCGTCGGGTTGGTCACTGTGCACCACCACACCAGGCAGGCGGTCATCGCCCAGCGGTTCGTCGTGCGCGACGCCCATACCGCCCTTGGGCTGACGGTCCCACGCCATGCGATGTCGCAAGGCACGTTGCAGCGCCCACGCTTGCTTGACGCTCACGTGGACATGTGGGCTGTAGATACCATAGGAGGCGTTGGTCTCCAGCCCAAGCAGGTGGAATTTCAGCGTGTTGGCGAGCTGGTCGAGTTCATCCAGCTCGTCGTAGGAAAACGGTGTGCCGTCGGCATGGCGCGTCTCGCCAAATCGTGCACGCGACGCGATTTCGTGGAACTGGCCAATGCCCAATCGGCTGAACGTTTCGAGCGCCTCTTGAACACTACCGGCCGTCAGCGCGCTCATGACCACGCGAACCTGTCCGTGCTGCGAGGCGTCGGCCTGGGCCTTAGCGAGCGCTTCCGCCGGCGACGGCAGGCGGTAAGCGGCAACCGGGCCTTCGCCGACACGAACCGCCACATCGTCTTCCAGCAGCTTTTCGAGCTTGCGATGCACCGTAGCGCGAGACACGCCCAAACGCTTGGCGAGTTCGCCAGGCTTGGCTGGCGACGTCGACAGGGCGCTAAGCAGTCGGGAGAGGTCAAGGGTTTCAGGACGGGCCATGGCAACGGGTTCTTTATGAGACAGTATGTCTAGTGTAGCATAAAAGCCATCAGATGTCTAGGCGGAGCCTCGTGATGAGTTGGCTGAAAGCCTGAAAAGCTCAACGCCTACACGGCGGCACAACTGCCTCCTCAACAATTGCCCGGTTTCGCGCCTGACCGCCCTCCCCTTCCTGGCTTTCGGACCACGAAGAACGCTCGTCAGCGGCCGGGGCGGGAGGCCCAGAAAGTCATCTCACGCAGAGTTCATAGTGCGCAGGGCAGCGAGCGTGTCAGCTCGCCGATGTGGCCGTTGTCCGAAGCACGGCGACCACGCCCGGAACTTGCCGAGCCTGCGCAGCCTGCGTATCGGAGGCACGCACGATGGCCGTGCCGATGAACCGGTGAACGCCTTCTACCCCGATACCCAAGGCCTCGAGGGCTGCCAACGGCTCATCGAAGCCACACAGATGGTCGGCGAAGGTGAGGGTGAAGCGCTGCTGCAGGGAAGTCGTCATCGTGCCAGGTATAGGTCGGTATAGGGCGGTATAGAGCGGTATAGCTCGGTATAGGCCGCCATAAACCCACCTACGCCGCTGTTGATACGGCCTGTAACGTGGCGTGATGCGAGAAGCCCGTGAAAGGTCCGCGAGCACGCCGGACGCACTCGCTAGACCAAACCCCGACTCCTGGAGCTGGCATGTCCACACGAGAACTCGCCCTTGCCTGGCTTGGCCAACAACCTGCTGACGCTGTCGTCTACCTCCTGCTGCGCGTCATCGTGCCGCCTTCGACGCAGCTGCTCGACGCGGCCGAGTTCGAGACGCATCAGGCGTACCGCGCAGCCCTGCGGAGCCAAGCTCGCGAACGCAATGCGGGCCCGCAAAGCGCCATCCTGCATCTGGCGGCCCAGCAAGGCCTGAGCGCCCAGCCCCTCCACCTCCTGCCCGCCGTGGGCCTCGAGGGCCATCCCTTGCAGCTTCAGGCGTTGCTGAGGGCTGCGCCGGAGTTGGCCGGGGTGGAATGGCCGCAAACAGTACACCTCATCGAACCCTTGTGAGCAATCACGGCTATCGCTCCTGCCAGAGGCACCCTGCTTCCTATACTGGGTTCACTACCAGGACATCACATGAACCACCACAGTCACGCCGTTGCCGAAAACCATCTGCTGCAAATCGTCCGTGCCAACCGGCGCTTCAATGCGCTGTCGCCGACCGGCAAGGACTTCTTTGCTCGGGCCATGCTCGCCGAGTACCGCGCCAAGTTCCCGGCCATCGCCGAACACTGGACGGACCTTGGCGGTCTTCAAGGCGCTTTGTCTCCCGAAAACTACTTGGTCCGAGCCCTTCGGGACGAATTCGGAACTTCCCGTCCGAATGCGCCCGTTGGTGTGGCTCTGCACTGAGCCGTTCCTCTCAAGCACGTCTTTCACGAGCGCCCTCCTGGGCGCTCGTTTTCTATGGCGTCCTCCCAATGAAAAACCGCCGACTTCAAGTCGGCGGTGGGAATAGCGCAGAGAGCTGAAGTTCAGAGGGACTCAGACGAAGCGACAACCGGTGAAGCCCACTCGGGATACGGCGTGCATCGCGGTGGCCCACTCCGAACCTTCACGGATGACCAAGACATCGCCCTGCGAAGTGGAACGACAGGGCTTTGGCGGGTTCCAAGCGGACTCGATGTTCTGAGTGCGCGAGTACACGTCATCGAGAAGGGCCTCGTCACCGACTTCGCTACCGCCAATACGACGCGGTATCGTCACAAGCGCGACCTTCTTGTAGCGCGAGCGCTGGACTTCCGAAAGATTGTCATACATGAAGTCTGGCGGGTCTGCGTGCCAAACTTCGATGGTCGCAAACTCGGCGTGGGGGTCGCGGGTGAGCGCGGTTGCGGCTTCGGTCAAGTACTCGACCAACTCTTCCTTGCCGTCCTTGTCCGTGAACGAGCGTACGAGCAGCAGCGGCTGGCTCGTCTGAGCTTGCAACGCGGCCAATGCACTTGCTGCGACGGAAAGCGTCGTGCTTGCCGACTGCACCCATTGCGTTTGGTTGTTCTCGTCGATGATGGCGAGGGAATCTGCTTTCATGGTGTCCTGAAAAAGTTGTAAGGGGTCTCGCTGTCGTGCAACGCACGTTGACTCTAGTCTAGCGAGAATGCTCTTTCAGCTAGAAGCCGCAGACCTAGGCGCCGCCCCCGGACCCAACGATAGCCTGAAGCCAAGAAAAAGTCCGCTTGGCCGGTAAGGCAAGCGGACTTGAAGGATAGGACGGTTCAGCGTCCGAGGTAACGCGGCGGGTTCCTGCGGTCAGCCCGCCACTGGAGATAGCCGTCCGCGGTCTGGGGGTAGCCCTCCGGAAGCATGAACGGCAACCCAGCGACATTCGATTCGTTCGGAGCGAGAGGCTGGTACCAATCCTGGGCGGGATTGGGTATTCCGCAATGCGGGCAGGTGGCATGGAGCTCGTAATGTTGCGCGAGAAGCTCCTCGTTCACGCGCGCAGCCTTCGCTGCTTGTGTAATGGTCTGGCCCTTGACCAGCAGGGCAACCTGCAGCCTCTCCGGCGACCATTCCCAGAAGAAGACCGAGAAGTCCTCTTGGGTGTGCTTGTTTCGAACAACCAAGCATTCGTAGCACTGCCGATTGCGACAAACCGATGAGTACACGATGTTTCCTTGAAAAAGTTGTTAACCTTGTTCGTCGTATAGAAACGAGCGGCCTTTCGCCCAGACTGCATCCTCGGCCAAATCTTGCAAACCGTAGCACAAGTTCCAGGCCCAGTGTTCTCCCGCAAGGGCCCACCCCAGGAAGTGGTCGTAGGCGGCTCGCGCCGTCGCAAAGGTCTGCGTCCGCTCCGCGGTTCGGCCGGCGAATACCCGGCCAGCGCCGTCTAGCGCGAGATAGAACCCGCCAAGGGGGTGCTGCTTATATTCGAGGACTTGAACGGTCATGCTATCTCCGGATGCGGCAAGGTATCCCCGCCTTGGAACCACGAACTCGCGAGTTGCGAGTCGACTGTTTGCTGCCATCCGGCATAAGGCTTCGCGTGTCAACGCCGCAAAAGACATCCTGTCGCGCGGAACCCCTCCGGGTCCAAGCCTGCCTCGCTATTCTAGAGCCTGCGGCCGCTCGGTCAAGCCTGCGCGGCACCCGGCGCTATACCGAACAGGTCAACTCAAGAGAACTCTCCCATGTCTCGCTCTATCCGCTCCAAGGCTGTCGAAAAGTACCTCGTCTCCCACGAGGGTCGCACGGTCACGGTGTACCAGATGCCCATCCCGCAATTTCATGGTCGCGTCGACGAACGCGTGGTGCAGCTCGCTGCTGCCAAAGCTGTTCGTCGCGGCTGGAGGAAAATTGTCCTTCGTCACTGCGAGACGCCGTTCTCCATCTTCGAAGGCGGCTACTGTCTGCTGCTGGCCATGAACCTGGCCATGGCTCAGAACCGCGACTCTCTCAACCGTTACGACCAGCTTCTTTGCAAGATGGACGAAGGCGGCGAAGTGTTCGCCACTGCCTGATGACGTTCAAAAAGCCACCGCATGATGCGGTGGCTTTTCCTCTGCGTTAACTGCTCAGCGCGCGAGCGACTTACCGACTTTCCACGCCAGCCAATACGCAGCCTTTTTCGTCGGCTCACCCCGCTGTGCCTCGAAGTGCGGTCGCAAGTACGCTCCGAGCGCATTCAAAGCATCGGGCTCGTCAGCCATCGCGGGTTGTGCGGCGCTGGCGGGCAGACAGTCGGCCGCCACCAAGGCGCCAAGCGGCGCCGGAGCTTGCAGAGGCCCGCGTGCAGTGCGCAGCTGCACGCAAACCTGCGCACGGCCAAATACGCTCGGCAGGGTGTCTGCCCGAAACTGCGTCACCAGCTCCAGGGGCGGCCCGCCGTTCTCGTCTTGTACATCCATGACAGCATAGAGCCAGTCATGGTGAGTCTCGAACCGAACGGCGTCCCATCGCACGAAGAAGCCCACTGCTTCCAGGACCTCCGCGGTATCGAAAGTCGCACGCTCACAAATGTCGCGAGCCCAAGGTTGTGCCAGGATGACTTGGCCGAACTCGTAGCGAGCCTGGTCGACTCGCTCGAACTCTTCGCGCGAGACCTGGGGGATGCCATTGGGCCCCGGCGTAGTGACGTAGCGAGGGACGGAGGAGTTAGCGTGTTGGGTCATGGTTAAAGATGTTCCCTGGGCAGATTGTTGCGTTGCGGCGCGCGTTCAGCTTAGCGCCAAGAAAGCAGAAGGGACAAAACAAAGTTCTAGACGCGCAATACCCTTCGGACGACGCTACAAATGTTCCACATTTTCATTCCCAGACCTGGGCGGCGGTTCTCTCGCTTCGACCTGTGGGTCTACCGACTGTTCTATCGTCACTGGGCACCGCACCTGCGGGCCTATCCTGACGTTCGCGAGGCGTTCCTCGAACACCTACAGGGTTACCACAATCAGCAGAAGACGGCTCGGGGACAGCTGTATCTCGTGCCGGCAACAAAATCATCGCGCGAACTCACCGAGGAGGCATCTGTAGCGCCGCCCTTGGACTGAACGGTCGACAGGAGCGAGCCCGAAGTTCACTTCCGATTTCGGCCTCGGGTGACTGCTGCTGAGGTGCTGCGAACGAACTTGGCGTACTCGCGTCCGACCTCGTTATTGTAGTCCTGGCCGTTGTAGACCAGGGGTTGCAGCTTCAGGTTCAGAACCTCAAGCCCAGAGAAAGCATAACGAGCTTCGAACCACGGCTTGAGTTGTTCGAACAGCCCGTCCACGGACAGCGCACCGGCGGTAAAGGGCTCGAGAGCCGAGCGCATGTATAGCTGTTCGTCGGGATAGCTCATCCCTTCCGGGCAGCCGATGTAGCGGAGCTCTTCATCCAAGAAGCTACGCTCGAAGCATGACAGCGCCGAGGCTGAAAGCTTGCCGGGCAGCGTCGTCGCGTAGTTCGCCAGCAGCTTTGACCGGGCATTGGCCAGGTTGCGGTCGAACATGTCACGCAGGCCCATCGGTCCGTTGTCGAAATGCTCAAGCCCTTCCGCGAGAGTCACGAGACGGTCATACGCCGCCCGGTGGATGACCGCGAATTGAACGGGACGCAGTTCCGAATCGCCGTGCACCGCCACGCCGAACAAGCGATGCGACGAGGCTACCTTCCAGATGTAGTCCCAAGCTTGGACGGACTGCGCCCATAGCAGAGCACCTGCTGCCGTGGAGGGCCGGCCTTGCAGCCAGTCCAGCAGCTCAGGGGTTTCTTTCGCCATGGAGGCCGCCAAGTCGTAGGCGTGGTCGTGATACTTGTTCTCGCCCTGAGCGGCGGCAGCCGTGCGACGCAGGCAGTAGCCCAAGAACTGGCCCATGCGCAAACGATTGGCGGGCGTATCTTCCAGCTCGACGCAGCCATAGTCGTCGTAACGGGCCGTCATGAAGTGCCCCACCGGCCGCCAAAACGCCGTGGCGTAGCACGTGGAGCTCGTTAGGCCTGGCAGCTTTTGCTTGACCCCCTCCCAAGTCAGCTTGACTGCCTGGTAGGTTGATTTCTGTCGAATCGGCAGTACCAGACAAGCGTCACCCGAGGCGATGGTCTGATTGCTGGCAAAACAGCTGGTGTTGAACGAGCCCATGGAGTCCTGATTGTTGTACGCGTCGCTTGCGACGGCTGCCTGTTATTCGGAAATCTACAGCAGCTATTGTAATACACAAACTGGACTCAGTCGAGAGCTGGTACCAAGACAACTTGTCGTCCGCCCTGAGGTCATGGCAGCGGTCGCCTTCGACCCTTCCGAGGGCTTTTTCGCGCCAGGCACCGTGCTCCAGGACTGGGAGCGTTCCAAGGGAACTGCGTCCTAAGCGCTTGGAGATATTCTTTTACGCACTGCTTCAAACAAGACCGTCTGCTCTCGCCGGCGGTCTTTTTCTTGCGCTTCACTCTTCCACGGTTATCGGCTATAGGCGATATTTGCGCTTTATCGGCTATAGGCGATATTTCGGAGATAGCACTCCTAGGTACTATCCGCCGGTTAGAACCCCGAGATGCTACGGGACCCCGCTACCGACCAGCAGGCACACCTCAGATTGTTGATATACGTTTCAGGACAAATAAAAAGGAGAAAAATATGTCTAAATCAAAGTTACTCTCATTTCCAACCTTGGCGTTAGCCATTGCCACTTGTGGCACAGCTTTCGTCAGCACCCAGTTTGCGTTCAGCCATACCCTTGCAGACCAGACGCTCGTAGAGTGGTTCTTCATCTTCAATGCGGCGCAAGCGTACGGCACGTTCAGCCAAAACGAGGTGAGCGATGCCTGGCCGTGGCTGCTGGCACGCTGGTGTGGCTATGCCGGGCTGTTGGCGTTCTGTGTCATCGCAGGGCCTCTTCAGCTGAGTTTGGCGACCCGCCTTTGCGCACTTCTTGTGTGGAAATGGTTGGACCTCGTCTTGACGTACAGGGTCGTTAAAGCAGGCTGAACAGTTAGCTATTATTCAAAAAGTCTCGCCCATCGCGAGACTTTTGCTTTGGAGTCCGCCTTTCCTACACTCGGAAGAGGAACCTACGAAAGTCACAAATGAACTTCTTGTCCCCCGAGCAAAAGACGACGCTCATCACCCGAGACCTTTTCAAGCTCATCAAGACCTACTTTCCCGACGGTCTATATGGCAAGTCGTGCTTGACCGCTCGGCTGAAGGAAGGTGCCTTTGAAATGCGCATCTTCACGTCGCGTGAATGTGTCGAAGGTGCGACGCTGTGGCTTCAACGCCCCGGTGAACCGCATCCCTGCAAGACCTTTGACGTCGAAGTCCAGGGCTTCGTCGAAGCTTTCGACGGTCGCGGAACGGATGCTGCAGGCATTCCCGTCGCACCGATGCAGGCTCCGCTTGTCGATGCCCTCAGTGCTATGTTCATGGCGCTCGAATGCCATCGTCTCGGAAGGCTCGTCAGCAACGTGCGCGCCTAACCGCACCAGGTCAATCGCTCTATCGATAACCCCTTCCAGCCTCTTCGAACTCGTTTCGAGGAGGCTAGTTTTTGTCTCGGCTCAGCACCCCGCAAAAGAAGAAGCCCTTCAAGATTGGAGAGGGCTTCGGAACAAAACCGTTGAGGCAGATGCGGCGGGTCAGCTCAACATCTTCGACAGAACATCCACGGACGGCGTGTTTTCGCGATACGGACGACGCCAGAAGAAGACGAGGGCAAAAGCCAACACCGCTCCGTGCAAGACGCTCAGTGCGTTGTGTACGGCACGGCCCACGGGCGGGACAGTTGCCATGACGTGGTACCCCAAAAGGGAGTCGGCGATACCAATCAGAAGCGGAAAGCCAATGAATATGACCAGAATGGCGACAAGCTTTTTCATGAAGGTATTCCTACGAAGCTATAGAGGGCCTAGGCGCGCATAGCCCGTGAATACCCGGTATCCGCGACGCTCATGCACTTCGCCACTTCCGTGTCAGGCCACCACCAGTGTCTTCTTGCGAACACGAGGCTTCTTGACCAGCGGCTTGATGTCAAACTCTTCGAGCACCATGAGTCGCGGGACGAAATACGCGGCGTGTTCCGTGAGCGGGACACAACCGGCTTTTGCCACCAAGCGCTCCAGCATGCTCACGTAGCCGGACAAATCAAACGGCCCGGCCTTGAGTCCGAGGAACTGCAATGCGCGGATGCGATGGTGTCCATTTCCCACGCCGCAGCCACACTGCCCCAGGTTGCCCGTATCCAGGTGAATGGCGTCCCGCATCGGCTGCCCGTTACGAAAGGCATGCACCAACGCAGCAACGCGGTAGGCGTGCTTTTGCTCGTCGGGAATGCCGTGCGCGGCATCCCGCAGCCAAGCGTCGTCTTCCCAGTCCTGGTTCGTATCGACTTGGCGCAGCCGTTCAACGTCAGCAAGAGCAAGCTCGATGGCCCCATCGCTGATGGCATCGTATTGGAAGGCCTGAAAGACGACCGCGTCCCATTCTTTGAGCTTTTCGAAATTGAGCCAGTTCGCCACCGCACGAGTCCTCTATAATGTGCATAGATTTTAGCATGGTTTTAAAGCCAACAGCCAGGCTCTTTGCTCCGGGGACAAGCTCCTTCTGACTGCCTCGCTGTCCGTTCCCGTATCCTTGCCGCATGCCTACAGCTGTTTCCGTGCTTGCCCTTCGAACCTCGCCTCTTTTGAAGCTTGAGGTGTCAGCGCCAGCGTTGGTAGCCCGAGCCCTGACCGTGCCGGGGCAGTCCACGGTCGAAGAGTTCCATGTCACGCTGGCGCGGCTGGACGATTTGGGTGTGATGTTGGACCCGCACATCGTTCTGCCCGTCGCACCGGCTACCTTAGCTCTGCGAGACGAAGTTCGCGTCGTCGCCACCCCGACCAAACGAGCCTGCTATGTCGAAGTGGACGACGCCAGTCAAGCGCTGCTGCGCGAGTATGTTCAGGCCTGTGAAGCCGTAACGGGCCTTCCGCTGCTAGACCCTGCACGCATCTTCCACGTGACGCTCAGCAACGCGGGACAAGGCCAAGTTCGTGCATCAGTCGGTGCTGTCTGGGAGCATCTCTCACACGCTGTCTAACTGCCGCCTACCGCAGTTCAGCACTCGGACCTCGGCCTAGCACGTTCATCCGTACAAAGAAAAACTCAACCTGCTTTCGCGAGGTTGAGTTTTGAATTGAGAGGCACCTCTTATTGAAACAGAGGCTGGCCCCCACAGGTTCAGGCAAGAACTTGCCACCGCTCCCGTTGAAGCGTGGTGCGACGCAGCTTGCATGCAAACAGCACCGCGCCGGTCAGGGCGTCGAGGGCGTGAAACCTGAGACTGCGACCTGCCTGGAGGACGCGAAATCGAGACACCCGATGCTCGATACCCTTGGCCATGCGAAACAGCAACGGGCTTTCGAACAGGATGGTGGTATCGGCCTTCAACTGCTTGCGCAGGGCCGCCGACTCCTGCGCGGCCTTCACGAGGTCGCGCCAGGCTTGCGCTCGCGCTGCCTGAGCCGGGTCAGCATAGGCCTGGTCCGCGGGAGTCAGCTTGGCCAACAGCCGCTGCGGCATGCCGTAGTAGTACGGTCCATCGAGTTCGCCCATCACCTTCCAGGCGAATTCCTGACTTCGCAGGTTCCGCTCGGTCTTGATGATGACCGCGGTATTGACCGGCTTACCCGCGGCCGGGTCTTGCGCCGTCAAGATGCCATAGGCGACGCCTTGCCCGCCCAGGGCCATGGCTGTCACCTCGTAGTCCACGCCAGACGTCGACGTCCAACGTGAACCCACGAACCAGCTGCTGTGCTGCTTCAAAATGTCGAGCGGTTTGTCGCCCTTGTGTACTTGTACGGAAGAGTAGCCCATGAGGGTCCTTTTACTGACTGAGAATTGTCCTACAGACGTGTAGCCAAAGCGAGTCGCCTACTTAGCACAAGGCAAAGGTGTTGCGTACCCTCAATGGGCTTGACTGGTTATGCGACAGTAGGTACACTGTTGCATAACAGCTTCCGACATCTCGCAAGAACCACCCAACGCGCCGACGGCCGCACTCTGAAAAGACAACACCATGAAGACCATCAAAGACCTGTACGAAGCCCTTCTCGCCGGCAAGCGCCCGGTGGTTACGTTCACGACGGGCATTGAAGACAAGGAAGACTACGCCGAAGGTGGCATGCGCGCTCGTGTTCTGAGTGCCACCACGCCGCACGCGGATGGCGTTCTGCAAATCACCTTCGACTTCGAAGAGTTCGCGCAGCACAACGTGGCCTTCGAGAAGTCGACGTATTACGACAAGCAAAGCAATCCCGTGCTGACCGCACGTGAAGCGGGCTTCTACAGGCCGCAAGACCACATGTACTTCGACCTCAGCGAGGAGCTTGGGAACCTCATGGTTTTCGAAGATGACGCGGCCGTCAAGCTCTTCCAATCCTACAAGGCCGAGAACTCGGGCGTGTCCTACGTGAGCTGGCTAGAACGCAAGGTTCTTGCTACCGGCCAGTAACCGCCCTCGAAAGGGTCGCCGGGCTAAGCCCACGGCGGCCCGACTTGGCACACGAGACAGTGCGTCCTTGAACTCCCAGCCTGCCTGGGCAGGCTAAACCTCGCGGGCTACACCTCAGACCTTGTGGCACTGCTGCAAGTTGGGACCGATGGGCTCCCGCCGTCCGCACCTCGTTGAATCGAGGCTTGGTGAAGCCCTCCGAAACAACTGCTGGCGTCAATCCATCCACGCATAGCTTTCCGTTCGACAACGCGGACTCTCGGCCTCGCTGGAAAGCTTCACTGGACAATCGACATGGCAGATTTCAAAACCCAGGCAAACCGCCTGGCAGACCACCTATCCCGGGTGCACGGCATCAAGCTGCGACACTCATCCATCCTCGAAACCGTCGCCGTCATGCATGGTGCGCGCGACTGGAACACCCTGCTTGCGCACGAGGCACTAAGCCCGACGTTGAACGGCCTAGAGGGCCCGGCTGCTGGCGACACGGGTTCTGGCTTGAACCTTGCTGCGGCCTCGGATACGCCGAGCGCGCGCGACATCCATGACTCGCGCGCTGCAATGGCCGGCCCGGCCTTCACGCCGGCGCTGTCGGCTCTCGAAGCGCTCGGCGTGTCCGCCGGCAACGCAATGCACTGGCTACAGACGGCTGTTTCCACTTCGGAAGGTCTCCTGGTCGTGGCAGGTCCGTCCCGAGACAAGCGAGAGGCCGTCTTGCGGCACACGGCAGCTTTGCTGCGCACGAGCGGTCACCGCTTCTTGGGAACGGACCAAGGAAACCCCCGTGCGCCCGCCTTGAGCGCAGAGCCGACTCAGCCCCTCGATGTATGGGAGTTCATCACCTTGTCGCAACGCCGTTGCGCAGATGCGATTTTCATCGAGCATTGCGCTCCTGACGATAACCGGGGCGCGTACGGCATCCTGATGGCTTGCGAATCCGCGCACAAGATAGTACTGAGCCTTGAGTGCGAGGCCAGCGCGCAAGACATGCTCCGTGCGCTATCCGACCTAGGTGGGAAGGACGAACGCAATTGGTACCTGCCTCGCCCCCGCGGGTACCTGGTCGTCAGGTGACGCTTGGCTGAGGCTCTTCGCATCCGCGGAGAGCCTCGCAATATCACTCGCTACAGGTGATGTAATTTCTCTTGAGAGACCGCCATGCCTCTACCACTACCCCTAAGCACCGCAGCTTCGTGCCAGCTACAAAGGACTCCGCCGCAGTTCGGCGTCGAGCTGCACGATACGCATCTGGCTGTTCCGGAGCTTCTGTATGCGGCGCTCAAGAGACTGCCTGCGCACAATGCCATGCAGTTCGTGAACTACCTGCAAGCCTTCCCTGCCGCAGTCGCTCACGAGCTTGATTGGTCTTTGGAAGAAGTTCTAGAGGCCAAGTCACACCTGCTGCAACAACTCGAAGGCGTTCTCCCCGTCGGGCTCCTCCGCCCGGAGCCACCCGTCCTCCACGCGTGCGGCGCGCTCAAGCCGCTCGAGCACCCCCTGAGCGAGCGCTCCTGCGTGCATCCATGAGAAGAGCCACCCGAGGGTGGCTCCGAATGAGATGTGCGCGACTTTCGCCGGGTTAGGCTGTAGCTGCTCCGGTCGACAACTCGACTTGCGTCGCGTAAGACAGTCGCTGAGTCGCCTGGTTTTCCTTGCAGCGGATGCGAGTGCGAACAAACTTTTTGCCGCCACGCTTGGCCTTGGCGTAACCGCGGTGACCGTGATGGTTGCTCCCACCCCAGCCAGCGCCCACCAGCGTATCGGCCAACTTCGAGAGTTGACCCGTTCCGCCGAGGGGGCTGTAGCTGTAGCGGTCACCGTCTCGTTGGGCCTTGAAGCCTCGCCGATGATTAACTTTGCTCATAATGAGTTCCGAAAAAGTAGTGATGCCTTTTCTACGTGAAGGCCTAATCTGGTGTACCGCCGTATAGCGCCTACCGTTCAGTCTGCCTCGGGTTCAGGGCGCCATCAATCCTCGCGGTAAACGACCTCACCTGTCAGAGTTTTCATCACGCCGTCTTTGAACCGATAGCCCCAAAAGCATCCCGCGTTGTCACCTTCCATACTGCCAAAGGTGATATCGCCGTTCACGCGATGCTTGGCAAGCACCGCAAGAACATCTGCGCGGTGAAGGTAGTCCATGTGTTCACTGTGGTCCGAATTGAACGTGAGGCAACCCCCCTCTCGCACGTTGTCCAGGTCGTCCCAGATATCGCTGGCCGCTGCCAGTAACTCTTTGGCACATGCTTTCGTTATCTTGACAGTGTTGTCGATATTTCCAATGCTCCAGCCCATACGCTCACTCCTTGTCGTTGCGTCCTACGATAGCTGTATTTTACCATAGCAATAGCGTATAAGCCATTGATTTCAAAGGAGAAGGGGCAGCTTGAGACGACGATAAACGCAATGTGCTGCAAGAAAATCGCTCCACCTGTCTGAAGACATGTGGAGCGATTGAAGTCTGAATGTCGCCTCTCAGAAAACCATGCCAACAGCTAGCTGGGAGACTCCGGCATACGCCGCTCTTTCGTCGGCAATTGGCAGCAGATTTCGGCTATACGCTCAGACGCACCGAAGCACGTAGAGAACTTCAAGGCCTCTTGGACCTGCTGCGTAAGACCGAACAGAAACTTGTTCGCGAGCTACGGCGGCAGCGCCGCCTTGCCGTGCGGACGAAGTTGGCTCAATCGTGACTTTGCGGTCATGCCGGAAGAAGCGGCTCTCGATGGCCCTCGAGGTCGAGTTCTTGACCTATGTCCTCAATGCACTCCACCGCGGCATCCCGAGACTCCAACGCACTGTTACATCGTTTCTCACCCGCCGTGACTTCTGTCCGACGGCTTTCCTTTGGCTGTTGCACATAGTTTGCGCGGTAGACCCCTCAGCAGAGTAGGGGTAGAATAGCAGCTGTATCGTTTCAGTTTCCGCCGACGCTCCTCTCGCCAAGAATAAAACATGCATCTACCCCCGCTCGACATCAACTACGTGCTGCTCGTCCTGTACGTGGCCAACTTCGTCTACGCGCGATACGCCCTTCGGCAATGGGAAGGTGCGTACTACGGGAGCCGCAATGCGTCGCTGTTCTCGCGTAGTCATTTCGCCTTCCCCTTCTTCAAGGCTTACCCGATGCGGACGTGGCACGGGTCTGTGGCGCTGCCCAGCGACGACCTGAAGTGCATCCTGTACATCGTGTGCGTGTTCCCACCCAGCATCTTCTTGCTGGTACTCTCGGTCGGCGTGTTTCTGCTTCGAGTGGCCGTGGGGTTGGTCCGGCAGAGCGCACGCAGGCTGCACCTCGTGCCGGCTCGCGGTTGAACCAGCCCGCACGAGAGGGCCTGCTCAATGAAACTTCCTCCTCTTGCCACTAAGAGACTTTCCATGAACAAGTTCGTCGCAATCACCCTCCTAGGCCTGGCAGTAAGCGCCCAGGCAGCGCCCGACAACGCGAAGTCGGCTGTCGCATTCGACGTGTTTGCCAACGGGAAGCTGATGTGGACGGGGGCGTTGGCCAACGACCGAAAGTCGGCCAGATTCGAGTTGACCGCCCATTCCACTCCGGGTCAAAGCACGCCACGGCTGTTGGTCAGCACGGACGTGGACGAGACGGACTGTTTCGGCCTCTACTTCGGAGAAGAGCAGGTCGTCGGGTTCAAGCAGTACACCGCGGCGGGCAACTCCATCGCGTTTCCGCAAGTCGAGCTCAGGGGCCGGTGCGTTCGTGGCCGCGCCACCGACAACCTCAACAGCCTCGCAGGGGTGGCGCTCGACGTGGGCGTCCTGCAAGGGGCCCTGACCCAGGACAGCTACCGCGTGGTCTTTCATAAACCGGAGAGTTCCGGCGACGAGACTCACCCCGCAAGCGCAGCACCTGCAAGCGCAGCGCCTTAATCCTCGCCGCCAGGACGAGGTGCCTACCGCGACTTCTTGCCGAGAGCCCAAGCGCCCACGAGGTCACGGCTTCAACGGCTGACCGCAGAAAAGACGCCACCGCCCCCGGGCATGGTGAGGGTCTGGGTCTTGCGTTTCAGCACTCCCCGGTAGCCCTCGACGGACACACCGTTAGTCCCTCAGGGCTACTTCGTGAGTGAAGCGCACCTGATTTACTCGCGGCTCACTTGAGCCAGCTGAGCCGCTCCAGCATGTCGGCATGCTCGCCGCTCTTGAAGTTCTTGGGAGCCATTGTCCGCAGCAGTTGCTTCAAGTGCTCGCTCGTGGTGGCAACGGGCGTGCTTTCCGCAGGGAGCGTGCGCATCAGAGCGACCAGCTCCTCGCTGGTGCAGCGCTTCTTCAACGACGCGCCGCGCAACATCTTGGGCTCGGTCGCTTCCCGACCCAGCTCATAAGCCAGGTCGATAACCCGTGCATTGGGCGCGTTCTGAACGACATAGTTGATGTCTTCCAGGGCGCTCCACGTCAGGTAGGCCGGGTTGCGCGCCGTGGTCGTGCGATTGCGCGCCGGGTTGGCCAGCACGAGCTTGCGGGCGTCGTCCATGGGCAGCGCAACGAGTTCAGCCGACGGGTACCAGGACAGCAGCCAAGCCGCGCGGCTGGTGAACATCCATCCGGGCACCAACGTAGGCCGGTCCAGCGAAGCGATTTCAAAAAGCTGGCGGCCCGTGGCCATTTGCTCGAACTTGTTCTCGCAGCGAATACCCACAAGGCTCTTGGAGTCGTCGTGGTTGCGGGGAAAGAGCAGAAAGTCCGTACCGCTCTTGCGCTCTTGAACGTCCGACGAAATGTCCTCCAGGCGATGGCCCAAGAAGAGAAGGTCTACGAACGACTTGTTCTCCGCCTCCACCGCCAAGCGCTCGGCCATGGTGTAGGCCTTGTTCGACCCCGACTTGGACCCATGAGACTTGCGAAACGACCCTGACATTGACTGCACCAGCTAGACCTGATGCAGACGTGAAGGAACCGTTGTTTAGCCCCTAGCCGAAACGCAGATGTACCTTCCGGCACTACCTCGACAAGGACATCGAAAGCTCTCAGAAGGGCGAAACGCGACCTGTTGCACCCGTCGCTGCGCATGGGCATGCAGGCGCTTCAGGCGAGTTTGCCGACCGGCGTTTCGGCCAATGCGGTTGTCATCAAGAAGCCGACAAAGAAGACGGGGAGGTAGCTGCAGCGCCAGAGCCTTTGTTTCGCAGCGCTTTGGCTTTCATGCAGGCCAGTAGCCGAGGGCCTATCCGGGGCGTATCGGGTTTGTAGGATTCTGCACCTGGCACAACGACACGCACGACCTGGAAGGGGTAGTCTGGTTCGGTGTAGACCACTCGGACCACGTAGTTCAGGTCGGCCGCTCTCATAGCTTGAAACATCAAGGCCTTACAGGCCTCGATTGATTTGACGCTATCTTCGTGGTCAGGCACGTTCCTGTAGGACATCGTGCGCGCCTGGCTTTGTACTTGGTCCATGCGTGAGCGTAGCGCCCGGTAGGCCGCACTCTGCCCGAGCCTCTCGAAAACTTCGACATGGTGCGTTACATCGTCACGACCACCGTGTATGCAAGTCAGCCGGCTTTGAACAGCTTCGGCAAGTGCGCGGATGGCGGCAATTTCCCGGACGGGATGGAAGCCGTGTCCCCGTGTGATGGCGATAGGCTGGCGTTCATCTGGCTCAAGAAGATAGGCCGAAAAGTACGCCATCCCGAATTCATTGGCGCTATAGCGCAACGCACAACGCAGACCCGCCCGCTCGACAAGTTCGACCATTTTGCGAAGCTTGGGAGTGCTGTCCGTCAGGTCGGTCCAGTGAGACTGGTCATCGGCGTACTCAAACGAACGCACGTGCCGCTCCAGTACCTCTGCAAGCGCGTGGACGGTTGCCTCCTCGAGCGTGTTGCCCGACGCCAGACCGTTTGTGCTGGTGCCATAGAGCCGCTTGCCGGGATTTTCGCGGAAGGGATGGAGCACGAGCTCCGCGGGCAGCAATACTGTACCTAGCCCATGGAGAAGTTCCTCCCCAGGCATGACAGCTAGGGCGTCATCTTCAGAGATTTGATGGCCAGCCCAAGCCGCAAACTCCGGAAACTGAATGCCGTGGTTGAACGAGTCTAGAACGTCTTGCGCGCGAGCCATATGGTACTGAAGGCCATTGCCCTGGTTTTCCGCAAACGAGTATTCGAGCGCTTCCATATACGCGCCGATTTTTGCCTCGGAGGCTGTGAAGCCCTTGCCCGCATTAACCCAGATATTACCTGGTGCGCCATCGGGCCGAATCGACGCAAACACGGGAATTCCTATTTTGTCGAGCCACGTTGTGTCAACTACGCGGGAAATGCCGCGGCTTCTTGCCAAGGGGGCAACGATTTTCAAGGATTCTTCTGCGGAGCGTTGACGCAGGCTGGAACTAAGGCGGTTTTCGGACATAGGCTGAAACGGACAGGAACAAAAGAGGGAGTGGCCGATTGCCACTCCCAATTTTCAGGCACGCAGTGTTGGGCGAATCACAGCGCGTCGATTTTCTCGTCGGCGCCAGTGGCCAAGTCGTCATAGTCGATTTTCTCGTCGGCGGCAGATGCGACGTCGATTTGAGCAGCAGCGAAGGCAGCCAGTTCGTTGGCGTCCAGGTTCAGGGTAGAGGTCTTCATGAGTTTCTTTCAAGAGTGAAGCTGCGCACCATTGCACAGGTTCTTTGTATAGGCAATTTTGGGAGGGCCTTTTTAGGGGTATCGCTTAGACCTATACCGAGCAGCCCAACCTTCCGTTCCTGCCATGAAGATTTCACTGACGCCTTGTTTGAAGCAACCCGAATTGCGTTTGTGGATGCTTGCGCAATTTGCATCGCTGGTGGGCCGCTGGATTGAGTGCATGGGGGTGTTGTGGCTGGTCTATCGCCTGACGAATCAAACCTCATCGCTCGGAGTGGTCACGTTGCTTGTACAGGGGCCCGCACTGGTCTTGGCCTCTTACGCAGGTTGGCTGGTAGACAAGGTCGACTGTCGCAGAATTTTGTTGGTGACGCAGTCCACGTTCATCTTGCTCGCGCTAGCGCTTGTCACGATGACTGTCCTGCACTGGGTATCAGTACCTTTGCTCATGGGGGCCGCATTGCTGCATGGCTGCGCTTTTCCCATCGACATGGTGGCTCGGCGGCTCTATCTTCGTCGCGTCTTGGCAGACCCATCGCTGTTGCCCAGCGCGCTTGGCGTACACTCGTTCTCGACGAGTGGCTCCAAATTGCTGGGACCCGCCCTAGCGGCTTTGCTGATGACAAAGCTGGGGCCTTTGGCCTGCTTTGCTGCCGGATTTCTCTGCTACGTCCCGGCCCTGGTAGCCAGTCGACTCTTACCGGTTCGCGCAGCGACTCTTCCAGCCCAATCCTCCGGGCTGCTGACGGCCGTACGCTACGTCAGGGGCCACCCCGTCATCTCCCACGCCATGGGGTTGTCGGCCCTTGCTAACTTTCTGTTGATGCCCTACACCGCTCTTTTTGTCGCATATGTAGCTCAGGCATTCAGAGCGGGGGAGAGCCTGGCAGGGACCTTGGTTAGCACGGGTGCAGTTGGTGGCTTGCTGGCCGCCTTCTTGCTTGGACCCCTCAGTCGAAAATGGGCGCCACTACCCAGAGCGGTAGCCACTTACGCCATCATGGCGCTGTGTGTTGCCGGGGTCAGCATCTCTGCCCATATCTGGATTAGTGCAGCTCTTGTGTTCATCGCCGGCTTGGCCATGCAAATCGGCCTGGTCAGCCTGAGCGTGGTCATTCAGACGGAGCCCGCCCCAGACCTGCGCGGCAAGGTATCGGGTCTCAGCTTGTCGATAGACATCGGCATGACTTCTCTAGGGTCGTTGACTTTGGCTGAATTCGCGCAGGCCACCCAGGTTAAGACGGCTTTTGCAACCAGTGCGTTGCTATTCTTGGCTTTCTTGACCGTCGGCTGTCTGCGACATTTGCGTACAAGTTATCGCGGGACAACATCGGTGCCGCAAGAGCCCGAGGCGGCGTAAGCGCTGCGACAACCGGCCATTCTTTGCGGGACTAAAACCCCCCTGATGCCATCACACGGTAGCCAGTCCGGTTGGCCCCAAAACAAAACTGCCTCACGAAGAGGCAGTTGCAAGGGCCGTGAGCCTTCCCGAGGCCCCCGCTTGGTCCTGTCAGCACGCCAGCCCTTACGACACGTGTTCCGCCGTCCACTCGATGAGGCCACCAGACAGGAGCATGCCTTGATGCGCCAAGAAGCCAAGTTTCCTGCTGCGGGTCGTGCCTGTCCTTAGGACACGTCCGAAGCGCCGACCAGCCCGTGCAGTGCTCGGCAGGCCGCTTCGGTCGTCGCTCGGCGCGCGGCCGCTTCAACTTGGTCCAGGTGGACGCGACGGATGGTTTGGCCCTCATCCAACAAGGCCTGCAGAGCCGGCACGGCCGCAGCCTCTGCCAACAACTGCCAGGTGCGGTTGCGAAGTACTTCCTTGAAGGCCACGGGTTCGTATCGCTCAACGAACCGAGTATGGGCCCAAAGCATTACACCAAAGCCCAGAAAAGTCGCACCGAGCGTCACCAACGCACTGACGGTCGCGAGCCACGGCATCTGCGCAATCGCCGCATCAACACTTGCTTGGAATACTGCGGCCAACCCCACAACGGCTAGGTTGCTGACCCAGAACGCGAAGGCAGCCCGAAAAATCCAACGTCCTCGACGGGCTGTCGCGATGAGTCGGTCCGCCTTCGAGCCCACGTTGAACTGCACCACGGCGCGTGTCATCGCTTCAAGCCTCTCGGCTGCTTGAACATCCTCCGCCAACTTGGACAAGCGCGAAAGGTCGCCGCGCAGCAATTGCCTGCCCGCAGCCAGGACGGCTTGGTGATAAGCCGCCGCAGTCGGGTATTGCTCGACGAGGTCGAGCGCCTCTTTGCAGGACGCTGAGTCTTGAGACAAAGGCAGCAAGGTGCGAAGCTGTTCCGCGTAGCAGGTACCCAAGAAATAGACGCCAAGCGTAATCGCAGCCCAAACGAGGTGGCTGGTGAATACTTGACCAGTAGCCATCATGGCGATGCCTTGCCCGACGGCTGCCAGGATAGCCGCGAGCGACAGAAACAGAGCCGTTCGGCCCAGAGTCACGGCATGTCGAGACAGCCACTCATGGTTCGTGGTTGCAATCAGTTGGTCGAAGGACACAAAGGGAAAGGTAATCAGCTGAACGAGGCGGCGCATGGGTTGAGGTTTCTGTGAGCCCGAGACCCGACCTATAGCGGTTCAAGTTTATCGGCGGTTCACCGCCCCATGGCTACACGCTCCATAGGAAACCAATCTGGAGCACCTCATGCCCAAAGAACTGCCCCTGCCCAAGGTCATCAACGTTGAGAACGAACAGCAGCTGCAGACCTGCGCCAAGCTGTTGGCTCAGGCTACGAAGCTGCCACTGAAGATGCTGGAAAGCTACCTCTTTAGCGAGAACGCCGAAAAACACCTGCCCCTGTCAGCCCGAGCACGCATGGTCGTCTGGGTTCGCAGCCTGGCACGCAATGGCGGCACTCCCCCGCCGGTTCGCATCGCATAAACGAGCTTCTCGAGCACATCCATTCCGGTCACCCTTTTGGGTGACCGTTTTCTTTGGACGAAAGAAAGGGCGTTTTGCATGTTAGGCAGTCAACGAGCAAAGCGCCAAAGAAAAGGCCCCGTTCGTTAGAACGGGGCCTTCGTGAATGGCGTGAAACCGGGTCAGCCTGTCGTCAGCACAGAACCAGGTTCTTCCGCGTCGTAGGCGAACTTGTCGAGGTTGAATCGCTCGACCTGTTGCGTAGCCATGTTGAAGCGGTCGAAGCGAACGCCCAGCATGTGCGCAACATTTGCGGCGATTGGGCCGTCGAAGATGCCATTGTGCTCGGGGATGAAATCGAGCTCGCACTTGTCGCACCACAGGTGGCGAGCGAACTCAGACCACTGCGTGGCATGATTGCCGCAGGCGCAAGGCGCCATCTCGAAATCGACAGGTTGCTGCAGGTAATGCCAGGTGCGCTTCTCACGTGGTTGTTCGGCCGAACCGGCCGAAGTCGAGATGTCGACGTTGTTCATGGATGTCCTTTCAGTGAAAGTCGGGGTCTGCTGATGCTGTATAGCTCTGGATGGCTATATTCCGTGTTGCTCCCACCCCGTCCGAATACCCCACCATGGCACCCTTCGATATCCTCCGCCGCTACACGACCCCGATGACCGACGAACAGTCGACGGCCTTCGTGATGAAGCACTACGGGGTCGGCCGCGAAAACGCCAGTCTCGACGCCTCCCTGACAGAGGTGGCGAAAGCAACTGCCACGCCTGAGTTGACGCCGGAAGAAGAAGCAGTCCTCGACGGCATCACGACCTCGGGTCAGTTCACCCTGGAGCAGACCCTCACGATGTACGCCCGCGTGAAGCGCCTTCGCTGAACCAGCAGGTTCTCCCGCTACGGGTACGCTTAACCCTCGACGGCTTTCAAGAGCACCCTCAAGCTGTTGCTGTTCGCAAGCGCTTGCAGGGCCCAACTCAGCTCCTCAGTAGATAGCGGGTTACCCGGCCAAGGCGGCTGGATGCGCATCACGGGGCCAACGCCCGTGTTGCGTCTTGCATGAGTCTTTGAACCGCTTGAGCGCCCGTCAGTCTCAGCTGCTCGCTGAGCGACAGCCGCACGTGCTCAAACATTGCGACCTCCTGGTCTTCAGCACTGGCCAGGTCAAGGCACTCTGTGGTGTGCGCTACCAGCATGCTCGCAAGCTTGGGCCGTTCCTTGACGCCGTCCGCCCGAACCACCGCATTGCCGAGAACCTGAGCGGTCAAGGTCGTCGCGCCCACCGCGGGCAGTACTTGAAATCGAACACGCAGGTAAACCGAGCCGGCCGTCAGCCAGTCGTAAAAGCGCCGCGTCGCTTGCAAGCCGTCCGGCAGCTCAACCCTGTTGCCGAACATACCCACGTCCTCAAAGCCTGCAGCCTCCAACGCGTTGTAGAGAAGCTTGACCATCTCGTCGAAGACCTGGCGAGCCGTGGCGCTGTGCGCCAAGGTAGCGCACAGCCGAGCCTGCTCGGCTGGCTCCAGGGCGCGTGTCGACGAAGGGTGGAGGGCAAGGGGCGTCATACGTTCGAGGGGTGCGTTATGTCCTGAACGCGGTAGCCGCAATCCGAGAACTCTTGCGCAAACTGCTCAAGCGCTCGAACCCCGCCGCCTCGCGCTGAAGGTCGAATAAACCAATCATACCAGAGTTAGGCGGTCAGTATTTCTTACAGTAGCGACTTAGAATCGCTATGTTCGTGGACTACATTGACGTAATACCGATTTCACAGCTCTTCTCCTTACATGAAAAAGCCCGCAAGAACCCCTTGGGGTACTGCGGGCGGCGTATCGAGGCCAGAAGCGTTCGGCCAATGTTCAACGGGGTTCCAAGCCCTCTGAGGACACTACGACGCTTACGGGGTCACGCTCTGACGCCAGATGCTTGCAAAGGCTTGCGGTTGCATCGGAGCGCGCCCGACGGCCACTGGCACGTCGTCGTCGTCCACGCCAGTGTGGAACCACTCGGTCGAGCGCTTGGTGAACAAGGCCATCGCACGCAGCTGGATGGGGTTTGGAGTCTTCGTCCCCGCCTCCCAACCCGTCACGTCCCCTTCGGTGATGATGGCGCCTTGTGCTTTCACAGCAGCCGCGAAGCCGGGCACTTCTAGCCCGGCCAATTGGCGAACGAACAGCACGCGCTCTGCTAGAGTGCGCGGGGCCAGGGGCTTTCGCTGTTTTGGCAGCTTCGCCGCCAGCGCTGGTGCCGAAATGGACTGGGCAGAACGCTTGGCCGTGGATTTGACCCTGGCGGCCTCCTGCGTTGTTGCCGTGGGCGTCCAAAGCGATTCGAACTCCACGCCGTAGTAGGCGGCCAGCTTGTGCAGATGGTCTTCACGAGGCTCTGCCAGGATGCCCCGCTCAAGGCGAGTCACAGCCACGTGTGAGCCGCCATAGCCGAGCGCTTCGGCGGCCACAAGAGAGGCAGAAACTTGCTTGGCTTGGCGGAGTTCCACCAAGCGAGCACCCAATTGCTTCAGTTCTTTTTCGGAATACAAGTGCGAGCCCCAAAGAAAAAGGTCGCTCAGTATGCCTGCATCGACTGTAAGTTACAAGTCCCTCTGCATTTGGAAAATTACTGTACACATCCAGACAAAAGTTCCTGAAAACAGTCTCACCCCTAACCGGATATATCTCGATAGCAACTGCAACGGCACAAACTAACTTGACTAGACCGGGTCTCACCTCCTATGCGACAACCTTGTCGAAACGCTGATGCGAGACCTCCGCCCTGTAGTATCTGTGTTGCTGTCGTGCCCGATGCGAGAGCCTGTCATCCTGCTGCCCGTCTATCTCATCCTGAGCGTCGCAGCCGCCCTGAACTGGGTTCAGGGCCAGGTATGGGGGCTATTTAACAACCTCCTGAATGGACCCGTAGCGTGCATGTTCTGGAGCATGGGCGGGCTCATCATGGTCCTGTCCATCGTGGCTAGATGGCCCCAGCCGGAGGCCTAACCGACCCGCGTACTGGCAGCACATGTTGCCTGCGGATTCCACACGAGTTGCGCGCGCCAGGGCTTGCCCGTTCCGCCTCCGCCGGGAAGCCCCGTCAAGTTCACGCTCGTTCCGGGTACTGTCAGAGGCGGTAGCGCCATGGGGATGCCCATGGACGCGGGTGGGGGTGGCAGACGCGTCGGCAAGGCGGCGGGGCCTCCGAGACTCTTCGCGGTAGCCACAACCGCGGCGCCCTCGGTGCTCAGGTCCGAGAGCGTCGAAGCCGGGCCCACCCGTTGCACCTCCCATCGGCCCGCCGAAGGTTGTGAGCACAGGGCCAACATCACCGCCGGAAGCTGGTCTTCCTGTCCCAACGAAATCAGCGCCGCCGGTGGCTGGCCCGCCTGAAAGCTCACCTGCTTGACGCGGACACCTCCGTCGGCGACTCCCGCAAGCAGCTCCAACTGCCGCAGCGCGGGCTCCAGCGGCAACGTGGGCACGATGCGCTCGCTGGCAACTCCTACATAGGCCTGGGGCACCTGGGTTTGAGCCAGAGCGGCCAGGTTCGCGCGCTTCTGGCGTTGCGCTTGCGCCTGAAGCGCATCCGCGACTTGTTCGCGTCGCAGTACCTGGCGACCCGTCGCAATGCCCGCGACCAGCGCACCCAGCACGAGGGCCCCGGTGACACCGGCGAGCAGCGCTTGTTGACGTAGACGAGCAGGAAGACGTCGCCGGAAGTCGATGTCGACGCTCAAAGTGGCAGAAGAAGTCATGCTTGGCCTTTGTCGAGTTGCAATAGGTCGGTGACCGCGAGCACCAAAGGTGTTTGGTCGTCAGGAGGTGTCGCCCACAGCCGAGCTTCGCGCTGAGCCAGCAAGGCCGCCGTGCGCCAGCGACGAAGTTCCACGGTAGCGTCGCCCGGTTTCGGAAGGCGCTGCGTTTGCACCTTCAAACGCCCGTCGTGGCGCTCGAGACTCGTCAAGCTGCCCCACTCCACCAATGCATTGCGCGACCCCGCCTCCGGTGTCAGCTGCGCATGCGCCCAAAGCGGCGAGATTTGCGACACGGCCACTCGCGCGGCCCGCGCGGCGGCGCGTACCCCCTGAAGCGTCTGCGTGGACAGTGCGCAGGCAACGCCGGTGGCCATGTCCAGCCGAAGTTCTGTCGGCGTGTTCAATACGGCAACAGCCAGCTCTTCCAAGACGCCTTGACGAGCGCCGGCTGAAAGCAGCGCAAAGCCTTCGGGCAACGTCAACGCAGGAGCGAGTGAGCCACTCAACCAGACATCGACACGGCGCACCTGAGCTGTCTTCAAAACCTCTTCAAGTGCGGGACCAAACAGTTGGCCAGGCTGCACAGACTGATGAGCCGAAAGCTGACCGTTCCTGCAAAAGATGTGCGTGTCTGTGAGGTAGACAAATCCTGAGTTCTTACGCCTTACCGACCACACGGCGGACCTCCTCTAGCGTTGTGAGATTACGTTGAACGAGCTGCATGCCTCGTTGCGCCAAAGGCACGACGCCGGAGGTGGCGATGAGCGCCTTGACTTTGGACAAAGGTGCCTCCTCGGTGATGAGGTCGCGCAGTTCGTCGGTCACCTCGTGCACTTCAGCGAGCACCAGGCGGCCGCTGTAGCCGGTGCCGCGACACTGTGAGCAACCCGCACACTCAAGCGTGCGGGTACCTGGCTCGTTCATGCGGGCGAGCCAGGCCGACTCCGCCGGCGTCACGTCTCGGTGACTTTGGCAGTGAGGGCAAGCCTTACGCAGCAGGCGCTGGACGACCACGCCATTGAGTGCGGACATGAACCCGAACATATCGAGTCCGAAATGCTTGAAACGGCCGGTCACGTCCAGGATGCTGTTGGCGTGGACTGTCGTGAACACTTGGTGACCTGTGAGCGCAGACTGCACCGCAATCTCTGCAGTCTCGGCGTCGCGAATTTCCCCCACGAGAATGCGGTCGGGGTCGTGACGCAAGATGGAGCGCAAGCCCGTTGCGAAGGTCAAGCCCTTCTTTTCGTTGACGGGCACCTGCAGCACGCCCGAGAGCTCGTACTCCACGGGGTCTTCAATGGTGATGATTTTCTCCATCCCCGTATTGACTTCCGTCAGCGTGGCGTAGACGGTGGTGGTCTTGCCCGAGCCCGTGGGACCGGTCACCAGCAACATGCCATGGGGCAGCGCCACCAGCTCCCGCAAGGTCTCCAAGGCCGTCTTGTCAAAGCCCAGCACTTCGAGCGTCACACCTTCGTGTGCCTTGCGCAGCTGAGCCTTGTCCAACAGTCGCAGCACGGCGTCTTCTCCGAAGATGCTCGGCATAATCGAGACGCGAATGTCCACGATGGGGCCGGACTTGGTCGTGAAACGCAGCCGGCCGTCTTGAGGGATGCGCTGTTCGGTGATGTCCAGGCTGGCCAGCACCTTGATGCGGGAGATAGCCTCGCCGCCCTTGTCCAGGCCGTCCAGCTCGGCCAGGTCCACGAGAACCCCGTCCAGCCGCAGCTTCACGCGCATGCCTTCCCGGCTGCACTCGAAGTGAACGTCGCTGGCCCCTTGTTCGTAGGCGGCGTTGAGCGCAGCGTCCACGAATTCGACGACCTGCCCTTGGGACGCAGGCTGCGCCGTCTGCGCCGCAGGCAGCCAGGAAAGTGGAAGCGCCACAAGCGGCACTCGGCTGCCGACCCAGTGATGCACGGCATCCGCCTTGGCTTCATCCCAGGGGTTGAGCATCCCCACACACAACAGGTTTCCGCACTCCGTGTCGCGCAACGCAACCGCACCGAAAGCCTGCAGCGTCTCTTGGAGTGGGTGACCTGCAACGACAAAGCGAGGTGCAACGGCAGCGTCAACCCCCGTGACTTCGTAAATCAACGAGGCCAGGTCGGTTGCCACCCCCGAGTTGTCGCGCTGGAGCAGCAAGTCAAAGACAGAACTCCGACCGTCCATAGCCTGTCGAACGGCGTCGCCCAGTCGCATCTCGAAGACGTACGAGTCGTTCCCGTTGGCAGATTGTTTTGAGGAAGAAGTCATTGAATGGAGTTCGCGATATCGAAAACGGGCATATACATGAGTACGACCAAGCTGCCTACGACAAGAGACACCGCAAGCAGCAGAAGCGGCTCGACGATGCGGGTCGTGCGCTCGACAAAGAGCGTGAACCGTTCGCCATGGCGCTGTGCCAAGGTGGTCAAGATGACGTCGAAGTTGCCGGTACGCTCGCCGACTTGAACCAGGCGCTGGGTCACTTCATCGGTGAGTTTGGCTTGGGCCAGCACGGCGGACACGGAACGCCCCCGCGTGAGCTCCTCGTGGGCGCCCAACAGCCGGCTCTCGAAGTCCCGGCCCAGTTCCAGATTGGCGGCCAGCAGGAGCGCCTCGGCGAGGGTGTAGCCGCCGCGCACCATCAATGCCAGGGCCTGGTACAGCTTGGCCAGCCGGAATTCGTCGATGCGGTTTTGCAACGCAGGCGTGCGGTCGGCCAAGACTGCGAAGGCTTTGCGAACATGCCCTTCGCGCCAAGCCCAAGCCAAGGTCACCGCGGCGGCAATCGCACCCAGACAAACCTGCAACGTGTGGCTGCGCATCCACGCACTGACGACAAGCAACTTGGCCGTCGTGCCGCTCGCGCCCGTGCCTGCGGCGTACATACCAGCGAACCGCGGCAGCACGAACATCAACAAAAAGACCGAGATGGCGGCACCGAGCGTGGCCACCAGTCCTGGATAGATGGCCGCACTGATGACCTTCTTTTTCAGGCCATCCAGTAGCTCGTGGTACTTCAGGTAGTCTTCGAGAGCTTGTGTGAGCGTGCTGGTGCGCTCGCTCGCCTTGACGCTCGAGACCAGGATAGGCGGGAAGGCCTTGACTTCGGACATGGCCGACGACAAGGACAACCCCTGCTGAAGACAAGTCAACAAGCCTTCGTGCACCCGTTGCCGCTCGGCGCCTTGCGCCTGGGTCTTCATCGTGGCCAAAGCTTCGACGACCGTCATGCCGGCGTTCAGGAGCGTTCGCAATTCGCGGCACCACCACGCCACGTCCAGTCGAGCCTTCGAACTGCCGACACCCGCGGACTTCGCCACAGCCGGGTCGGTCGCCTGTTTGGTGCCAACAGGTTCGCACGACAGCACTCGTCCGCGCGACAGCACGGCGGCTTGTGCAGCCGCTACGCTATCGGCGCTCACGCGCTCGCGCACAAGACTTTGCGTCGCTCGTTCGAAAATCTGAAGGTCAAAGTCAGGCATAGGGCCAAAAATCAGAGGAGACGGAAGAAAGCGGAGCACTCGGAGGTCGTCAAGGCACTCAGGCCCCCGACCAACCGTGAGTTACCAGTAGATGTCCGCGGCTTCGCCCGAACCACCTGCGACGTGGTCGCTGCCGAACGTGAAAAGGTCGAAGTCCTTGCCGGGCACCTGGCTGGGCATGGCGTATTGATAAGGCGTGCCCCACGGGTCGTTGGGAACATCGCTCTGCAGGTACGGGCCCTGCCACCGGGGCGCATCCGCCGGAGCCGTGCGCAGTGCCGCCAGGCCTTGCTCCGTGGTGGGGAACGCACCATTGTCCAAACGATAGGCCTGAAGGGCCTTGTCCAGGGAGCTCATCTGCGCCTTGGCCGTGGTCACTTCGGACTTGGAGACTTGCGCCAGGAGTCGCGGGCCGACGATGCCTGTCAGCAACGCAATGATGAGAATGACGACGAGCATCTCCAGCAAGGTGAAGCCTCGCGAAGTTCGAGAGGGCTTGACCGCTGAAGCGGACCGGGCGAGACGCATCGAGGAAGGCTTGATGAGGGTGTGCAACATGAACTGAGGTCTTTCGGTATCGAAGCGCGGTCCGCGTTTCAAGGAGTCGTTCCCGCCGCCGAAGAAGCGCTGGAGGCGCTCGGTGCGAGAAACGGATATTGGGTGTAGGTGAGTGCGCCGTCGTTGAGCAACATCTTTGATGTCGACGTGCTGACGACGCCAATGACTTGCCCGGCCGCGCTTCGTACGGGCTGCAGCGCGACGCCCGGGACGATGGGGTCGGTATACAGTTCCCGCAGGTGGCGTACCAGCCCGACATAGCGCACGTCGGCAAGCAGGTCTTCCAGCTTGAGCGGATAGGCCTTGAAGTTCCCAGGCGCGCTTTGGTAGTACTCTTCCAGCGCCGCGGCGTACAACGGGCCGATGCGAAAAAGCTGTTGTTCGCGGTCACGCTGAATGGCGTGTTGCCAGGTCACACCGACGACGGCTAGCCCCGTGGCGACCACCGCGACCAACGCCAAGGCTGCAATCAACGCAAATCCTGCGCTGCGTGGTGTGCGCATCCCACAGCGGTTGCCGCTGCCGCGCGCCTGACGGTCACCAGCTGGCATAGGCTTCTCCGTCGCGCGCCTTGCCGGGCGCGCCGCTGTGAATGTCCGCAAACCCACTCGTATCGCCGCCGGCGCCGGATACCGCCGTCGAGACGGTGGGCGACGTGGCCGAGGTCGCGACGGGCGTCACAGGGACAAGCACCCACGTCGTTGCACTCTGCGTGATGGGGTCCACCGGCAAATGGTTCAGGTACCCTGGAGTGACCAGGTCTTGCAACGCCTGGGGGTAGTGCCCCTGGTCGGCGTGAAATTGGTCAATGGCTTCGCGCACGACAGCCAGGTTGTGGCGCAGCGCGGTTTCCTCGGCACCTTGGACGCGACCCATCAGCGTCGGCGCAGCGATGCTCAGCAACAGCGCAAGAATGGCCAGCACCACGAGCATCTCGATGACTGTGAAGCCGCGGGCCCGGCGAAGGGCATTGGCTGTGCGAGGAGGCGTGCAAGGGGACGTGCGCGAAGTCATCTCACCAGTCCTTGACGGCCGTGCCGTCAATGGCCACTGCCGTACTCTGCGAGTGCACGTCGTAGACGCTGTCACCTGACTTTGGGGCATCTGCAGGGGACTGGTAGTCGCGAAGCGTCCAAGAGTCCTCGGCGGCGACCGTGGGGTCGGCAAAGGGGTCTCGCGGTAGGTGTCGCAAGAAGACCAGCCGTTCGCCACTGTGGCCCGCGCGCTGGTCGGGAATGCCGTCCACCAAGGTCTGCAGCGTGGGTGGGTAGCCGAAAAGCCCGTCCGTGGCCGGCACGGCGCCTTGAATGGCGGCTGCGTGATACGCATCCAAAGCGTCCCGAATGAGCCACAGGTCGTGCTTGAGCTCAACCTCCCGCTGTCGTTCGTTCGCCAGCGTCAAAGTGGGCAGCACGATGGTCGACAGCACTCCCAGCAAGGCCAACACGACCAGCATCTCGATGAGCGAGAAGCCTGTCTGTCGAACAGTAGCGGAGGGGAGCCGACGCAGGAGACGCATGTGCAGCGTTCCAGACTCAGTGAACCGTGACAAGCAACGGCGCCGCAACCGGCGTGGCCGGTGCCGGAGCGCCGAGTGTCAGCGGTGTCGCCTTCGTCATCACGACTTGGTGCGCACCGGCCTTGAGCGCCTTGAACTTCAAGACGAATGCAGCGCCGTCACCCGTCGCACCGGTGGCTTGATTGCGGATGACAGCCAGCGTGACGGTACCCGTCTTGGGCTCACCGCTCTTGCTGAAACTGGTCACCGACGAGCCCTGTCGAAAGTAGTCGCCTTCCTGGGCATCTTGCAGCTCAAGCTCGGTGGGGTCGAACTTCAGGTCCATAGGCAGTCCCCGCAAGGGGAGCGACGAGTGCACCTTGACCGTGGCCGTCACCGAGTCGCCAACAGCGACCGGCTTTGGCGCGTCCCAGGAAAACGAGATGGCCGGGCCAGCAGGGGCCTCATCGCTCGGAACACTCGAAGCGTTGACCTGCACGCCGACCGGGGCGCTCGCAGAAACAGCGTTTGCTGACGCTGCAGCAGGTGCCGACGAGCCCACACCGGCGGCCGCGCCGGCAGAGGCAGCGCCAGACGCCGACGACGTTCCCGACGTCGAAGGCTTGACGCCATCGAGCTTGACGCCATTGACCGGACGCAATCGTTGGAAGGAGTCCGTACCCACCCAGGTCTCGGCTTCCGCGCCATTGAGCTGATGCACGTTGCGCAAGATGTGCGGCGTGATGGCCAGTACCAGCTCGGACTTGTCGTTCGTGTCTGTCGTCGACGAGAAGAGCCGGCCCAGACCCGGGATGTCGCCCAGACCCGGGATACGGTCCGATGACGTGCTGTCTGTCTTGCTGAAGAGGCCGCCCAGAAGTTGGGTCTCGCCGTCCTGGAGCTGCAACAGCGTTTCGGCGTTACGGGTGCCAATTTGGTAGGCCACCGTGCCGCTCGACGTCGTGACCGAGTTGCCCAGTGAGCTGACCTCCAGCTGCACCTTGATGGCTACCTGGTCGTTTGCGTAGACCGTCGGCTCGACATTGAGCTTCACGCCCACGTCGAGGTAGGTCACGCTGTCAGAGACAAAGCCACCCGTGCCCGACGAGGTGGAGGTGATGAGCGGAATTTTGTCGCCAATGAGGATGCTCGCCTTTTCCCGGCTGCGCGCCCGGATTTGCGGATTTGCAAGCGTCGCGACATCTCCTACCTGGCGTTGCGCGTTAACGGTCACGCCAGCCATGCCCACGGTCACGTCGCTCCCATGAACGTTCTTGATGTTGGCGAGCGTCAGATTGGCCGCGCCGCCAGGGGCCAGGGGTGTCAAGGAGAAGGTCGTCGGAGCCTTGATGCCCAACGCCGTCAAACGCGTGGCTGTGACTTCCAACACCTGGACGTCCAGCAGCACTTCCGGCGTGCCAGAGTCGAACATCGCGATGAGGCGTTCCGCAATCGCAATGTTGTCCGCAGAATCGCGCATTGCGAGCATATTCGAGCGCTCGTCGACGAAGACTTCGTTGCGCGGCTTGAGCATGGATTTCAGAAACGTCGCCGCGTCCTTGGCGTTCGACGAGGTCAGCTGAAAAACGCGGACGGCTTGTTCGAGGTATTCCTTTTGCTTTTCGGCCGTGTTGGGATAGATGAGCACGGTCTTGGAGTCCAGCACCTTCTTGGCGAGCTGGTTGGTGCTGGTGATGAGGTCGAGCGCGTCTTCAATCTTGGCTTGCCGCAAGTAGACCGTCACCTTGGTATCGGCTTTGACGTCCTTGTCGATAACGAAGTTCAAACCACTCGAACGAGAGATGACGTCCAGCACCGAGCGCAGGCCCGCATCCTGGAAGTCCAAGGAAATGGGGCGCGACTCGGCCAGCCCGGATTGCGCCGCTTGCACTTGCAGGCTACGCAGCTTGCTTTGGACCTGGTCTTGCAGCGCCACCAGTGCGGCGTGGTGCGGATTGGCCTTGAGCGCCTCGGCCAAGATGGCAGCCGAACGGTCATAGTCGCCGCGCTGAAAAAAGCCTTGCGCCGAGACGAGTGCCGCCGCTTGCTGCTCGGCGGTATCCAGGTCGTGTGCGGCCTCGGGCACCCGAGGGTCGCTGGCGTCGAGCGCCTGAGCCCGGGAGAGTATCTTGTGAGCCTCGTCCATGTGTCCGGCCAGCATCTCGTCCTTGAGTTGCTGCACGAGGACCGTAATGGCTTTTTGACGGTCAGAAACCGCCTGCACGCGCAGCACGATGCTATCCGGGTCTTTCTTCAGAGACTCGTCGACCAGCTTGACGCTGCCCTCGTAGTCGCCCTTCTGTTCGAGGTCTTGCGCAGCTTCCCGAGTGCGTGCGTCGGTCGCACAGCCACTGAGCTGCAACAAAGCACAGGCCACCATCAGCGAAGACGCCGTACGCAAGAAGGGAAAGTAGCGAAGAGATGTCATTGTTGGCTGTGTGCAGGCAGCGGCACATCAAAAGGGGTATCAGACAAGGGGTGCCGAATGCGGATGGCGGTAGCCGTCACCGAGTCCACGACAAAGCCGTCGTCGAGCGTCTGACCCGGCTTGACCAGCACCTGCTTGTCGCCCTTGGTAAGGTAGTAGTCGACTTGACCAGACGGCGCAGTGATGGCGCCGAAAAAGCGATAAGTGAACGCGGGCGGCTTGGGCGGAGGCGGAGGCGGAGGGGCCGTCAGAGCAGGTAGCGGCGGAGGTGCGGGCGGGGCCGGCGGCGCAATCGGAGCAAACGGGTCGGACTGCGCCGGCTGCAAGTCGTAGCTGGCCAGGGTCTGGGGAAGCGGCGGATACGCGACAACAACCTTCTTGGGCGCGTTCGTCTTGCGACCCGAGTCCGGAATAGCCAGCTCAGGCGTGACGTTCGCTGAAGCTGTGGCGGGCGCACCGTGCCGAGTCGGCTCAGGCACCACTGACGCCGTCGACGGCCAGAGTTCGGCCCAGGCCGCAGCCAGGAGTGTCACGGCCAAACCAGCCTGGAGCCGCCGGTTCATGCGGGCACCTTGTCGCGACACCAGACCGTCAGGCTGACGCTCGCATTGACGACCGAAGCGGTCTCGTCCCCGTCGAGTTTCAAGCGAGTCACCCTGGCGCCGGGTGTCTGCGCGAGTACCGAGGCCAGGACGCTCTTGACGGCGGGATAGGCGCCCTTCAGGTGCAGTTCAAATGGTGCAGCGGTAAGACCCTGTGTATCTTCGAGCGGCAAGCGGTCCAGTGAGACCACGTCGACGTGCTGGCTCTGGCTGTAGGCCTGCAGGAGCACTACCAGGTTCTCGACGGAAGCAACCGTCGAGAGTTGCTGCGTAAAGTCCTTTGGTGCAGCGATGGCGTAGGTAGCCGCTGCGCCAGTCCTCTGGCCCGGTGCCGACTCCAAGTGCGACGACATGCAATACGCCCCACTGGCCGCGATGACCACGGCCGAAAGCACACTCATGCCCTTCACCAACAGGGTGATGTGGGTAGGCGCAGGAGTACTGAACGCAAGTCTCTGAAGCTTCTGACGAAAAAGGCTGTTCATGAAAGAAGGGGTCCCTCGAATGCGAGTCCTTCTTGGACGGTCGCCAGTCAAGTAAAGGAACCAAATGTCATGGCCTGTATTCGGGAATCCACCACCTCATCGGCCTTGCTCTGGGCCGCGAGTAAGGGAGTACTTATTGCGTGGCAGCCTGCCCGAATTGGGCGTGAAGCTTTTGATACAGCGCGAGTGCGTCGACATCGATGCCTTGTGCGGCCAAACGGCTACGCTCCCGGCGAGCCCACTGCTGGTTGATTTTGGTGGTGTACTCTTCGTCGGTCTGTAGCCGGTAGCTCATCAAGGCGCAAGACCGGATGCTGCCTTCACCACACGGGTCAGGACGCTGTGTGCGTGTTACCGATACCGTGGCCGGGTCCAGGCCCAGGGCCACCGCGTGCGCGTTGAGTTGTGCCAGCGTCACGGGTTCGTCCAAACTTGCACTCACGACTTCGACGGTATCGCGCTCGAGGAAGCGAGCATCGGTATGCTGACGCAGTTCGGCCAGGCGCTCCAGGGTTTGAACAGACAGAGTCATGATGTTCCAAGCGCTATGCGCAAAATGAAGGGCCCCTGTGTAGAGACGCCTTCTAGCCGGACGGGTATGCTCGGACGGGTGCGTGACGCCGGACGCTATACCGGGGTAGGTCAACTACGCACAAACCCAACCATGAACACTTCTGCCCCACTCGCGCCCCTGCGCGCTCTGATGGACGACGGGGAGAACCGTGCACTGCGCAAATTCCTGAACGCCTTCGAGGTTCGCACCTACGAAAACCTGCGTCTGACGCTGCGACTGTGCGGCTTCGAGCGCTGCACACCTGAATGGGCGCATGGCCGCTCCGGCTATGTGACGACGGGAGACTCGCAGGAATGGATTCGCTTCATCCTGGCGCAAGAAGCCAGCGAGCCTGCGATTGCGGCTGCGGCTGCGGTTCCGACGTTCGGATGGCAGCCTTTCGAGACTGTTCCTCGCGACGGCTCCCGCGTCGACTTCTGGAACGGGACACATCGTCTGCTGGGATTTCGGTTCGTTCGCGCCGAAGAGGTGAACTCGAAGTTCGCCCCCGGTGGTGTCTGGGAGCACCTTGCGCAAGACGGTTTTCGCCACTCGAGCCGGGATGAACCTATCCTGGTAGAAGCGAGTCTGACGCATTGGCGTCTCTCGGATAATGACCGTCCGGTCTAATCTGGCAACTTCGTTCTGATTACTCGCCCTCTGTGCCTTTCGGCCAGGGGGCGCTCTCTTGTGTACGCATAGGGGTTCTTGTTTGCCTTATCGACGCCGTTTCGCCTGCCGTCTTAATGGGCGCGGGACGACAAGAACACGCCTGCCGCCATCGAAACGATGAACACCCTCGACAGCGCTCTGGCCTGTCGTTAAAACCTAGGAAGCCCCCGCGTTCAGGTGGCGGGACGAGCATGTCACCGAGTTGGTGGCCCTTCCCAAGACATCTCGTATAAATGCAGTTGCTTCACAAGGGGTCTGCGTCGTGCAGATACCCGTCCCGACCGGGGTTAGTCGGATGTAGTGAGATTGTTTAATGTTCCAGCACTCCAACGTGCCGGGCCTGGCCCGCCTATTGCTGCGCGCCCAGACCGAGCTCAGCGACCTTCTCGATGCGATGTCTCCGACCGCACGTGAAGCGTCTCACCCCCTCCTTCGCCTCCAGATGGGCACCACGCAGTTCGCGATGGGCCTAAAAGAGCGCTCCGTAGAACTCAGCTGCACACAAGGCGAACAAGAGTACCGCCTGCAGCTCGAAGTCGCCCCCGGCAAGACGCCGCAAGCCAAGGCTTGGCTCGTTGACCACGCTACCAAGCAGACGCGCGTTCTCGACGGTGACGCCATCTTCCGAGGAGACGTCCCGCCCGCTTTCAAATCGCTGCACGAAGAGGTGACTCGTCACCTGAAGTCGCTGCTACCAGAAAGTCTCTGGCGTGCGTTCGCGGCCGATATCGCTGCGCAAGGCAAGGCTCCGCCGACGTCCGCCGGCGAAACTGCCCCCGCTGCGAATACGCCGGCTGCCCCCCAGTCGGGTTGTGCGTCTGATGCACAAATCGAGGCGACTGCGAGCGCGCAGGCCGCAACGCCTGCTGCTCCCAGCCCCGCTGCCCCCGAAACGGCCCCTGCCGACGACGGCTGGCACGTCTACGAAATCGCTCGACGCGAAGGCGCCGACCTGCGCTTCACGGGCAAGCTCGTCGACGCGGTTCGTACGCGCATTAACCGTGGCCGCTGGACCGAGTTCCACGTCTATCAGACCAAGGGCGGCAAGTTCGTGGGTATCGCACTCGGTCGCTCTCTGCTCGTGGGTGAGTCGGACCGCGCAGAAACGCAAGTCGCGACCTCGCTGGAAGAGCTCGCGCCCTTCTTCGGCCACAGCCCGTTGGCCAAGCTGCTGACGACGCGGCTGGGTGTTCGACAGTTCCAAGATATCGAGTAACGCTCGTGCAGCTCCTGCGCCCCGTGAAAGCGGGGCCCAGGACTGAGGCCCCGAAACGGGCTAAACCCAAAAAGATATAAGACAGGAGGCCCGCAAACGCGGGCCTTTTAACGACAGCGAGGCTCCAGATGGCTTGGTACGAGAAATTGATTGATGCGGCAAAGGACGGCTTGACGGCGTACTTTCCTGCGCTCGGCGCAGTCGAGGCAGCGCGGGACTTCATCTCCGAGGCAGTGGCCCAAAAGATTCGAGACGAAGCGTGCCAAAAGGCCTACGCCCTGTTGGCGCAGACGCACCACCGCGTTGTGCGCACCATTCTGTGGCAAAACGCCACGTTGCTGCTGTCGCTGCTTCCGGTCTACCTTCTGCAATCGGCCCTTCCGTTCTACGTGGCCTACGCGGGCGTGGCGGGCTACACGTTGTATTCGCTGGCCAAGGCCTGGCCCTTGGTAGCACGCCTTACGGCGCGACTCGTGCGAACTCGCAGCATCACCCAGACGCTGTCCCACGAAGTGCTCGACGCCATCAACGAGGAGCTGACCCTACGCCAGTTCATCGAACGCAAGGCCGTGGACTGGCTGGGGCCGGACCTCAAGAAGCTCTCGGACGACATCGCTCGCAAGTTGAAGCCGGACGTCCTGGCCGCCGTGGGCAACATGGCGCTGACGCTGTTGCTGGCGTTCGTCGCCTTTCGGCTATTCGCCATTCCCCTCCTAGAGCACCGCGCCCTTCATTGAGGGGCAACACGCTTGCAATGTTTCCCAAGAAAAACCTCGAGCTGTACCTCTTCATTACAAGTAGCTCGCTGTGCTATTTCGCGGAGCCTTGCATCCGCTTCGGTATTGCGTGGTTAATACTCAAAGCCACCGGTTCATCCGCCTTCTTCACTACCGTCTGTGGGGTGTCCCTGGTCGCCGAGGTCTTGGCTAAGCCACTGCTTTCGCCGTTGGCCGACTACTTCGACCGCCGGCGTGTCTTCCGGGCCATCTCCTGCAGCGCCGCCCTGGCCTGCGTAATGCTCACTCTCACCGCGTTGTATTTGCCATTCTGCCCGGCCGCTCTGACTATGCTATTAGCGTTGATAGGCGCCGCTAACGCTAGAGAGTCGGCGGCGGATGCTTTGATTGCAGACTTTGCGGCACCCACGCAACTCCTAGGGGCACAGGCGCTGCAATCCTCAGTGCAAGCGTTTGCTTCAGCGGCCGGTCCCGCTCTGGCAGGCTTGCTAGTCTCATTCCGGGGTCCCGCTTTGGCCTTAACTACAGGGACGGCATTGGAACTGATTGGTTGGCTGGGTGCCTTGCTGTTGACCCGCACAACTCAAGGCACCGGCGTGCTCCCAGGTGCTACTCCCTGTTGGAGCGTCTACCGGCGAACCATGGTTCAACGCATTAGCGGCGGTCTCCTGTGCCTCTGGCGTACGAAGGCCGAACGACAAGTCATGTGGACGGCCATGTGTACTAGTGTCTCAACGTGTTGCTTGGTGACGCTCATTATCCCTGTCTGGGTTGCGCAAGATTTAAAAGCCTCGGCTAACTTCATGGCCTTACTAGAAGTCGCCTTCGCAGCGGGTTTGCTATTGGGCAGCAGCTTTCTAACACGATGGGCTAATCGGCGCATCGGACGGCATAGAGCTGTCATACTCGGACCACTGACGATGGGCATCACGTGGCTCTTGGCGGCGCACGTCACGGCACCCCTGCTCCTGGTTACCTTACTGGGCATCTCAGGGGCTTCGTTCCCTCTGTACTTCATCAATTGCGGCACCGTCCGCATGCTGGCAACACCGCCAGAATTTCGCGCCCGAATGGTGGGTGCAGTCGGATTCATGGGGGGTGGCTTGTTTCCGCTACTGGTGCCCTTGTGCGGAGCGGCGATTCAACGCGTATCAGCCGGTCAACTCGTATCAGTCTGCGGAGTCCTGATGCTGCTAGCCAGTTTCAATCTCTTTTTGAACCGCACCTCGCAGAGAATGCTGCAGCTTCCTGAAGAGTCGTTGGTCAATGCGTATCAGCGACTTTATCCTGAAGCCTTTCGGTCCAAAACTTATGAATGAGACCCGACCCGTCACGTTCAAGCCCGCACGCTGATAAGTTGCACGGCCCTTTCATGAACTACCGACCACCTCGCGCCTAGGCGCGTAGGTGGCGGTTTCCTGCTTCATCGAGCGCTGCATCATTGGCGGCGTGGCCGCCAATGATGTCTGACATGCTCTCCACAGGCGTTGGGCTGCCGATGAGGGCGCCCGGTTCGGGCCGCACCGGCCCTACCTTGACTTTGCCGCGCACTCGCGCGGTCTTTTTCTGCCTTCTGGCCGGTACACCCTCGAGCAGGGCCAAGATGGCTCGCTGCTTGAGCACGCACGCTGCGTTGAAGTCGGCGTTGTCGGCGTGGCCACAGGCCACGCATCTGAACTGCGCCTGGCTCAACCGGTTGCCGGCTTGATGAGCCCCAGGGCGCTTGACAAAAGCGCCTTGTTGAGCCCGGCCTTGGCGGCGGCACCGTTGGCGGTGTAGCGGCCCTTCGCGTCCTGCTTCGGTGCAGGCGCGGCGGTCATGTTCTTGAGCTTGAGGTCTTCGAAAGCGAAGACCTGCGCGTTCGAGGCGACGAGTGCATGACTCGCCTTGTGGGCGAAATCCTGACGGACGTTCGCACCGTAGCCCTGGCAGCGCGCCAGGCGCTGGCGAGTCTGGGCTCGATTGGCGGAGCCCTTGAGCTGCCGCGCAAGCCGCCGCTGGTGGCGTTTGGCCGCGCGGGCCTTCCTGGCGATGCGTGTCAGACAGATTGGCTCAAACGTCAGGCGGGCCCCGATGCTCGTCGCCGCAGGCAATGCGACACCGCGGTCGATGCCCACCGTCAGCCGCTCCAGCACCTCGCGCCCCAGCAAGCCAAACTCATAGGCGAGCTCCTGCGGGGTGCGCAGCACCTCGTGCCTGGGCAGGCCCGGCACGTCCGAGCAGAAGCTCACGTACCAACGGCCGTCAGGCTCGATGCTGACGGATAGCATCTTGGGCAGGGCGTAGGCCCGGTGCGCCTTGAACTTCAGTCGCCCCAGCGGGCGGCTCTTGGTGCCGAGCACAAGGTCGTGTCGCACCTCGCCCGAAGCGTCGTCGACGCGCTCGATGAACGAGAACAGCTCGCTCGTCACGAGCACGGACTGGCGTCCGTGCTTCTTGCGCAGGGTCGGCGCGCCGCCCAGGCCCTTGAGGGCGCGAGCGCACCCCGTGGCGAACCGATAGGCTCCATTGCGCAGCACCTGCGAGGGCACTTCGCGCAAGAAGGCGGTGCCCTCACCAACAAACTGGCTGTACGCCTGGTCAGGCAGCGGCGACAGGCCTGTGAGCGACAGGCTCTGGCGCGCGAATGCGCGCCAGTACTCCGCCTCGCGCACCTTGGCGTTGTAGATGAAACGCTGGTGGCCTATCCAGCACCGAAGCACCGCGGCCTGGGCAGCCGTGGGGTAGGCACGAAAACGGTAGCCCGACAGCATCTAAACGCTAGATTGGTTTGGTTGATTTAACAGTATAGCAGTGAAGACCCGTGCCCAGGCAGAGTTTAAGCTGAGATATCATTTTGCTTGAGCCCGTACGCCAATACGTCGAACAGCAAGCCGGCGCTGCTCGACCCGTCTCCTGGCCTTCGGCCTAGGAGAGGGAATGCGCAGCGCAATGGTTCAAACCCTTCTTTAACCTTCTTGCTATGGCAGGGGCTTTAGAGGCGGAAACGAGGACATCCCACTTTTATCAGGGCTCCTGCCCATCAAGGAGCAATTCCATGCAACGAGCACTTGCGCCCAAGAGCCAAGTTACTGAAGTCGCGCGTTTCGTGCGTCAATGCGGAGGCGAAGTCAAGCACGCTGACGTGTTGGAGTTCGTGGCCCATCTGAACGGAGCGGCCAACTGGAACGCGTTGACGAAGACCGGCAAACAAGCCGACCAGCAAGTCACGCCCGAGGCAGCACCCCAGCGGCCGGGAGAGCGTGAAGTCGACAAGAACGCCACGAAGGTCATCTTCATCAGTGCGACCATGTTCGATGAATCTGAACCTTGGTTCCTTGCCAACAGTCTCGGTACCCACCCTGAGACGGGCGCACCGGAGTTCCAGAATGACCGCGAGCTTGAAGAAGACGAGCTGAAGGCCATCCAGGAACAGGGCATTGTCGTCGGAGCGCTGGTGTGCTATCCGCGTGCCGACCAATGGGGTCTCCCGGATGTCGCCATCCGGCTGGGCATGCTGGACTGGCTGTACGTCGAGCAATCCATGTCGACCTGCAAGGCCTCCGAGTTCGAGCTCTATCCGGAAGACATGGGCGACGACTCGCCGACCGTGTGTGTGCTGACGGTGCGTATTCCGAAGACCTTCAACATCCAATAAACCGGAACTGAAGTTCTGATTCCAAAAGCCGCTGTTCTCCCGAACGGCGGCTTTTTCGTCTCGCAAAGAAAAACCGCACCAGGGATGGTGCGGTCATTGAAACAGGAGCAGCTTTTAGGTTACCTTGCGTCGCTTGCATTTGGCGTCGTTGGACAGGCGCCAGTAGTAGCAGTCCGGGTAGTCGACCAGACGTCGCTGAACATCGATACTAACGCCTGCGAAACTCAAAGACCTGTCACTGGCTGGCAGCTGACGCTGGCGAAGCCGCGGAAGCTGCAACGGCCGGCTGCATCGTCAAGTTCTTGAACTCGAGGATAGGCCGAACATGCTGGTCGCCGGTGAGCGTGCGGATTTCGACAACGTCGCCTTCCTTGGTCACGACCAAGTCCTCCGAGCGGTTCACGTCAGCTGTGTACAGCTTGGTCGCCTCGTTGGACAACATCAGCGAGTAGCTGGTCGTGCCAGCCCGAACTTCCGAACCAATGCGAGTCACCTTGCCTTGAAGGCGAATTTCGTCCGGACGAGCCGCAGCGTCGAGCTGCGTACGGTCTCGGTTGAGAAGGGACTCAAATTGGCGAGATGCGTTGGCCAACGTGTCGGCGACAGCTACCTTCTGGTAGTCCGAAATCGAGACGATGCCGTAAGCCCGAGCGATGCCCGTGCCGTCCTTCAAAGCCATGACATAGGCTGCGACGCCATCCACCATGAAAGGCAGTGCGTTGGTGGCCACGTAGTGCTTCTCGGGAAAGACACCCTCTGCCGCAGCCTCGGCAATCGGCTCCGTCACACCGGTCAGGGTGTAGCGGGTCACTTCCTTGGTACGGCTGTCGATGAGCATGAAGCCCACGAGACCGCCTTCCTTGGCCGTCGAGACCATGCCTGCAAAGAAGTATGCGCGACCGTCGTTGCCGTACACCAGGTCCACGTCCCCGGAGATGGTGAGCTTGTCCAAATGCGACGGGTTCATCCAGCCGTGTACGTAGTCCAGGCGGTCTTCGACTTGCTCCTTGACGAACGACGCAGGTTGAACGCGGTCGACCCACTTGGGCACATCGGCCGTCGGGTAGTAGGTGATGGCGCCTGTTTGGACGTCCACCACTGCCACGCCAATGGCGTCCTTGCCTTCGAAGCCGACGCGACGGTTGAACACCGTCACGACGGCATACGGGCGGCCGTCATCGTCGATTTCCGAAGAGTAGTCGGTCAGGCCCACGGTGGCGTAGCCGTTGAAGCGCAGGTGGCGCTCGAGGTCGTCACCAAAAAACCCGCTACCAAGGTAGCGAAGCGCCAGCTTCTTGCCGTCGAGTTGCGTCACCAGTTCAACATCACTGGGGTTCGTTGCGCTGACGCGCACGTAACCCGGCGTGGTGCCTTGCGAGTTCCAGGCCCAAAAGCCACGGTGCTGCAGGAAGCCGACGTAGACGAGGTGGCCGTTGACCAGCTGCTTTTGCATGTGGCCCACTCGCGTTTGCGAGCCGAGCGCAGGAATTTCCGAGAGCTTCTTTTCAGCAGCACGCATCGCCATGTCGGGAGACACTAGCGGCGCGTTTTCCAAGTCGATGGGCGGTAGGGACTTCTTGAAGTCCTTGTCCACTTCGGGACCCAGCAGCGCGTGGTAGGCTTCTGCACGGAACATGGGCAGCGAAAGACCAATGCCCAGCACTAGCAGCAACGCGCTGCCAGCAAAACCGACGGTGTACAGCGTCGCCGAGACACTGGCTTGGGCGCGACCCTTCTTGCCGTTGCCCTTGCGCAGGGAGTAGGCGAGCACGGCCAGAGCGCCGAAGACGAACGCCAGGAGCATGAGAATGGCCGGGCTGGCCAGAGACAGCTGCGGCGTAAAAAGGTAGTAGAGGCCGCCCAGGAGGGCAGCACCGAGTACGAAGAGAATGGGCATGAGAGCCTCCTTGGTTGAGATTGTCCTATCTCGGTGTAGCGACACAAGCCCGCTTTCAGACGATGAGGGGCACGCTTCGAAGCCAACGCCGTCGGAATATCGGAGTCAAGTCCAACGCTGGCCGCCGCCGGCGTGGCTATACCCATCAGGACCCTCTGACTCACTGAAAGGAACCCATGAGTGACACCCCCAATATGGACAAAGTCCAGGCCGCGCTGATTGCCGACATTCAGAAGAATGGCATGCTCCATACCTTCGAATGGATGCACGGTTGGTTCGAGAAAGTAGCGGAAGCTGCCGTCGAGGACGAACTCGCCAACAAGCTTGTCAGTCATGCGGACGACCCCACGGCTCGCGGTCTGATGGCGATGGACATGATGATGCCGCTGGCTACGAGCGTGAGCAATCACAGCAGCTCGCCGTCGGCCAACCTGCTGCGCCAAGGTCGCCTGGCGGCTCTGGCTCGCATCGTCAACTACGACTTCGGTCGTGCCCAGAGCTACGGCAGCCAAGCGCATCGCCGCATTGCCTGGGAACAGTGGCACGCGGACAAGGCAACTGCTAGCCCGGATAGCCCCGCGGCGTAATTCCCCTGCCCTTGCGACGATTCCGTCGTGAGGGCTTCCTTTCGGCGGTAGGGTAGCCGCCCACCCGGTAAGACCATCCAGCGCCGCCAAGTGCCCTGAACGGGGAACCGCCAGCAAAGAAAAAGCGCCGGAAAAATCCGGCGCTTGTTGTGTGAAGCAAGGTGTGATTGGCCTCGGGTCAGTCGTCAGCCACTTACCAGCTCTTTTGGAGCCAGTAAGCGGTCACAGCGTAATGACTGGTCGATGCTGCGTGTAGTGGTCCTCCAGGCGAAGGTACCGCCCGTCCGACAAATCGATGCAACGCCACGCGCCAGGCAGCAGCGCTTGCTGCCAAACTTCAACTGCGAAGGGCACGCCGTCCTGCAAATAATGCAGTTGGAACCGTGTGTACGTTTCTCCGATGGGTTCCGTACCGGCTTCGAGCTCGCGCACCAGTGCGACAAGCTGTTCGTCACTCAGTCGCGACTGCGACGTGTACGAGCCCTCCGAGAGCTTGACGGTTGCAAGATGGTACGGCGCGTCGTGTTCTTCGAGAGCGAAAACTTGAACGGTGAGAAAAGTCATTGGAGTCCTTTTCAGCAGCGGCAACGGTCTGCCGTAACGCGTGCAAGGGTGTCTTGCTTGCCCGCCATCGCGTCCTTGAACGAATTGCCCCGCTTCTGATGCACGGTCACGGGCACCAGGTAGCGGTCATCGCCACCCGACCAGCGTAGCAGTTCACCGGCCGGCAGGCCAAAGTACTTCCAGGTCGTTTCCACGCGCTCGGCGTCCAGAGAACGCGAAGAGCCTCGAACCTCGACGGCAACACGCGTACCCTTGGCGGTGTTGACCACAACATGCACCAGCCGGCCTGCGAGACGAGTCCACCAGGAGAACTTCTCCTGCGGCTCCGCGACCCAGGTCGAGAGCTTGTAGAGCACTTCACCCACGGGCGTCATCGTCTCGCCACGCGTTTCGTTGACGACAAAACGCTCTTCGGGAACGAAGGTGGTGCAACCCCCCGCCACCATCACCAGAGGCAGGCCCGGCAGCGCGTCGACGAGCGCCAGCACCTGCTCACGCGAGGTAAAGGCGAAGGTCAGCTCCGCGTCGGCCTTGTAGACGTTCGTGCCTACCTGCACGGACTGCGGTGCCAGGGGCATCGTCGTCGGAAGTGCGCTGACGAGGGCTCGCTTGATGTCCGCGTCGGCCTCGGCCTTGAAGATGCTTGCGCGAAGGGTTGTCAGATGGGTGTCGAAACCAGCCAGGAGGTCGTCCAGTTGCTGGCCCACGGTCTTGTCCACAACACGAGCACTGCCATCCGCATGGTCCGCAGCCCCGTTCGTTGTCTTATTCATGGTTTGCCTTGTGAGATATCCGACTCTATGTTCAGTCGGGTTGTTGGATGTCCTAATCCAGGTGTAGCCAACGGGTACTCCTTCATTCACGAAAGACTTGCCAACTACTGCAGGGCGCAGCCGTGCGTCAACCTTGAGCCGCCCTCGACAACATGCTAAAATACATGCATTCAATAGTCCGTTCGGACATCTTTTAAAGACTGCAAATCCTGACCATGATTGCCGACAACAACCAACATGCCATCGTCTGCGTGAGCTACGGCAACTACCACGTCTTTGCCTGCACGATTGCCAATGCCAAGGCCATCCTGGAGTCGCACCAGAGCACGCTCGACCCCGAAGCGCTGACCCTGGCGGACGAATTGGCCGAGTTGAAGAAGATGCCCGTCGACGTCGTCAATACCCGGCTGCTGGCCAGCGTGCTGACGGAGCTGACCACGGTCGAGCCGGGTCAACCTGCCCCGCAACTCCAGCGCCTGCTCTACGGTTACGCGCCATCTGCCAAGTCGGGTCTGCCCGACACGCGCCCCGAAGTGCTGGTGACCCCGCAACTTCGCGACGAAGTCGTCCTGTGGGCCTTTCGTGCGAGCGTGCCTGCCACAGACTTCTCTAGTCTCCAGTACAAGTTCCAAAAGCTTGCTCCGCACGAGAGCTTGAGCTTCCTGGCCTCCGCCGTGAAGCGAGCCGACGGCCGTGCGCTGCGATACATCCGTGCCGACACCCTTGATACGGCCACTGAACTCAATGTCCTGCGCTACGGCACCTGGCGCGAAGACGCCAAGGAACACAACGTCGTTCAGCGCTACCTGACGTTCGTGCACGACAACCTCGTCGACAAGTCCGACACGAAGTACGAGCTCGCGGAGCTACAAGAACATTTCTCGTGAGTAAGCGCCACTAGCATCTCTTCCGAGATGCACCAGTTTGCGCTCCGCGGCCCGCAGGTCCAGGCGGGAATTTTGTTCGGACGGCTAGAAGAACCAGAGTTGCCCGGCGAAATGGATTACCGTGTCGTCCAACGGAGGAGTTCCAGCACGGGGTGCATGAAAACGTCCAGCGCGAAGCTGGACGTCATGAAGAGTGAGATTGCGACCTAGTCCGGCTGCGACGGCTTCACACAGAGGTGGAGCACGTCGTTGCGAAACGCCCATTCAGCAAGTTCATCGGCGCGACCGCGGAACTCGAGATTGACGTCACGCTTGCCGACGCTAAGCTGCCACGGCGTGATGTACACGTCGTCGGTGGGCTGGTCGACCGACAGTGCGTGGATGTGCGCGTGTCCGTAGACGACAATGCCCGAACAAGCACCAACCCAAAAGCTGGTGCTATCGTGCGTGCGCGTGTCGGACGTCGCGAAGAAGTGCCACGTTTTGGCCTGTGCGCCTGGCTGGCTCAGGTGGCGTTGCGTCCAGCCTGGTTTTGCAAAGTACAGCGCACAGGCACGAGCGTGCACCGTGCCACGCGCAAGCATCAACGCTTGTTGCTGGCGCTCGAGCGCTTGCGGCGTGATGCTCGGCGACGGAAACTCCGCCAGCAGCGACTGCTCGCGGGAGACGAAGTGCATTGCCTTGAGCGTCATCTCGAGGTTGCCCTCTTGATAGGCCTTAGGATAGAGCCTGCGAGAGAGTTCCTGGAGAGTGAGGCTTCGAGGAGCGGAGACGGTGCCTGCGAAATCGAGCATGGCAGGTGTGATTGAAGTTGACCTGTCCTGTGTAGCGATACGTTCGACCTCGCCGTGAGTGCAAAACTCGGCCTTCGCACCACGTGCGTGCCCTACCTGCCCACGACATTGTGCCGGCCGAAGTTCGGCTCGCATTCGGGCTTGTGACGCAGCCCTAATCGGTCATGAGACTACTCAAATCGCGGCCGAAGTGTCCGTCAAGTGGCACCCAGAGATGTCTCCGTTTTGGAGACAACCGTCTTCGAAATGGAGACGACTTTACTGCGCACACAAAGAACGAGCGCTCCGCAAGGCGCTCGAAAACAGGTAAACCGGGGTGTGCCGAAAGGCTGACCCGCTCTACGTCGTTGCAGCCTTGCTTCCGCGAGCCAGCCGATGCGCCAACGCGTATTCCAGGGGCAGCGTTGCCAGCGTCAGCCCGAGCGCAATGAAGAGCATCCCCCGTGGTGTCGTGGCCCACACGGTCAATCCCGCGGTGAGGGCCATGGCCACACCCCGTGCCAAGAGCAGCAACAGCTCCCGTGCCACGGCATTGCTTTGCAGGGAGGCACCGGCGCTTTCCATGCTCTTCATGACCAGGCTGTCGTACGACGCACCGACGAGTGGGGCTGCGAACGCCATCACCACCATGCTGAGGGCCAACAACAGTGGCCACACGAGTGCTCCTGCGAAACTGAGCCAGCCGATGGCAACACCCACCAAACCCAGGCGAAGCCGCGCAAAACTCGGCTCGTGAATCGGGCGGCCCGCCAGCCAAACCATGGCCATCGTGGACACCACGGCGCTGGTCGTGGACAACCAGCCGTAACCACTGACACTGCCCACGATGGTGAGCGCCCCCGTCACACCGACCAGGTCCCGTACCGCTGAGCCACCTGCTTCCAGCAGAAAGAACGGCGCGTTGCTCCAGAAGGCCCGTGTTCGCAGAGGCTTGCCAGGGTGCGGCGCTTCCGGCACCGGGACAGCCGCCTTCAGCGGGCCTGCCCACACAATCAGCGCCGCCACCACGAGACCGGTGATGACGAAGAAGCGATGGACGTCGTTGTGAAGTGCCCCCAGCAACAGGGCACACAGCCCCAAGCCGCCTACGCGAATCATCGCGCCCGTGGCTTGTGCCAGCGCCAAGTAGCTTTCGCGCACGGCACCGGCGGTTCGAGTGAGCTCATGCCACTGCTTGGCCGCAATGGCCGCGCCTGACGCGCTTGCTGCCACCAGAAGCGCAGCCATCGACCACTCGGGGGTTGGTAACACGCCCGCGACGGACAGACCGACGCCAATCAGGACCCCGCTGCCCTGCAACGTGCGCGCCGACCACCAGGCCGAGCGCGCCATCAACCACAGGGCACCCCAGTATCCGCCGGCCAGGACACAACACTGAAAGGCGAAGAACACGAGCGCGCCCTGAAAGCCAACGGCCTTGAACACAAAGGCCAATGCGAAGCTGAAGTACAGCGTCTCCGCCACCTTGTAGGCCGTGACGGCTGCAAACATGTCTCGGATGGAGGCGACACCGCTGAAGCGAGAACGGAGCAGCTGAAGAGTTGCGCGGAGGGATGACAAAATCATCCCGCGTGTAGGAAGAAACGTTCAAAAGTCGAGCCACTAGGTTAGTGGCTACTCCGGCAGAGTGTCTATGTCTGGAGATGGTTGAGCCCTCTGCGCAGGTGTCCCGCAAGCCAGGCCCTATACCTGGCAGGACATGTTTTCGCTAGAAAGGCCCGCATGCACTCCACCCCTTACCCGCTCATCACGTTTTCGTACCAACACGATGGCGAGGACGGCACCGCCTTCATCCTCCCGTTCACCGTCGGCCTCGACGACCCAAACGGCTACAACGGTTTTCACCTGACCCTGGCCACATCGTTCGGCGCATTCGCCAACACCTGGCGCAACATCGGCAAGCGCGACTTCAAGGCGTTCTTGCAAGACCTCACCCGCGACACCGTCATCGAGAAGCTGATGAAGCGTTCGCACTCGCACGAGTTCAGCAGCACGGCGTTCTTCCGTGTGGTCGAAGAGCGCATGGTGCTGAACGCGCAACCGCCGCTGTCCGACGAGGACCGCCTGGCCTGGCTAGAGCAGCTGCATGAAATCCGCGACAGCGTCGAGGACTCGCTCAGCCCGCGCGAGTCGGTCGACCGCCTGAGCGCCGAAGGCGACTTTCCGGAACTCGGCCGGTTTCTCGAAGAAACGCTCGGAGACCTCTCCGAACTCGTGCCACTGGCCTACGTGGAGACCGCGTCCACGGCCGGCTTCATGGATTACGGCTGGCCCGCGTTCATCGAAGCACTCGCTGCGTATGACACATCGACAAACTCGGCGTCTTTCGTGCAACCCGAAGTCGGTGCGCTGACGATTGCCGAAATTCGCGAACTCGCGGTCAAGGCCGGCATTCGCGTCTGGAAAGACGGCAGCATGACGGCAGCCGACCCGGTAGGCGGCGTTCCGCACTCCGGAGCGGCCACCCTGTGCATCCCGAAGCTCGTTCGACTGGTCGAAGAGCGCTACGCAACTTCGAGGAACTCCAAGACGGCCGGTTAACGCCTGTCAGTATCAGAAGCTCGCCCTTCATCGACCGCCTGCAACACTGCAGGCGGTCTTCTTTCATGTCCGCACAGGGGCCACAGAGTGCGGCTAAAAAAGAGCAGCGCCTGGGAAGGCGCTGCTGAAATTGCGTGAAATCGAAAAAAGATGTTGACCAGAATGCTAATGCTTCCTCGGGGGCAGCGCAGACCAGCGCTCCCAGTTGCTGCGCACGACGTGCATCATGAAGAAGTATGGCACCGAGAACACTACGAAGATGGCTGCCGGCACGAAGCCGCCATACCAAATGCACTTGACCGCGGCTGCCAGGAAGATGAGACCGCCCAGCAGGTACTTGCCCATGAAGAAGCGGCGAAAGAGCTTGTCGGACTTGCTGACGGTCATGCGGCGGCTTTCATTCGTTTGAGGACCAGGTTGAGCGGCAGGCGCGCCAGGTGCTTGTCGGGTGCTTCGAGAAGCATCGCGGCCTGTTGGATACCGCACCCGTCTTCGATGGCCCGTTGCCGGAGAGCCTCCATCGTCCAGGGCTGGCGGTCGCTTGGCGCGACGCTGCTGCCGTACTCGCAGATGCTCAGCGAACGCACGAGGCGACGGGCTGCGGCAGCTGCTTGTTGCGCGGCGTTCTTGCCCTCGAATTCGATGAATTCACGGCCACGAGCAGCCGTCGACATGTTGGAGAGGATTTCGTAGGAGAGTCCGGAGAAGTTGCACTCCATGACGCGCCAGACGACCTCACCCGTCATTTTCTGAAAGGGAAGAGCAACAACGATGTTGTCTGCAGACATAGGGGTTCCTTGAGAGTTTTCCTCTTAGGTGTAGGGACAGCGGGCAACCGGGGATGGCAACCGGGCAAGGCTGGCGACGACTGTCCGACCCGGAGCTCCTCGCAGCTATGGCCCAGATGACCTCGAGCCATCATCGCACCAAAGCACGGTCCCTCACCCCCTACCGAGACATTGCGGACCGATATGGCCTGACCATCTGCGACGAGGGAAGGATAACACTTGGCGGCTTGTCGACAGCCCCTCCGTGAAAAGGAAAACCGCCCGCAGCCGAAGCTGGGAGCGGTTTCAAATCAGGACGTCGAACTCGGGAGAGTCCACGTCAAGGGTGTCTTTCAGTCCTTGCTGCCAACGTCACGAATTTCGCGTTGACGTTGACGGTAGTACGCGTCCGCCTCAGGAGCCAACAGCGGCTTGAGTTCGACCCACGCATGCCACAGGGCCACTTCCGGGAAGAGTTGGTCCAGCAGTTCGTAGCCTTCGCTCACGTCGAGTTTCCATTGCGGCAGGCTCAGGGTGTCGTTCAGTCGCGCAAACGCGACCTCACTGCCCGTCAGGTACTCCAGCAAGAGAGCCTTGGCACCGTAACGCAAGTTGGAGTTCTCGTTGCGCAGGTCGTGCGTCATGCTCTCGATGGCGTCATAACCCGGCAGGCTCTGGTCCAGTTTGAACCGACCGGCCATGTGCAAGGCCGTGAAGCCGAACACATCGACGTGGTTGCGCAGCAATTGAACCAGTTGACCCTTACGCGGACGTTGCATCAGCCGATTGAACGCCAGGCTCAGGGTGGCCAGGCGCCAGTCCATGTACAGGTGCTGATAGCGCTCCGCATTCGTGACCGACATCGGCTGGCGACCGTAGTCCTCCAGGAAGTCTTCCACATTGCGGCGCGAACCAGCCACGCGCTGCTCCAGCTCCGACAGCGGTTGCGAAGTCCCCGCCGACAGCGCCGCGGTGAGCTCGAACTCCACGCGCAAGTCGCCTTGTCGTGCGTTGTTCAGTTGCCAGAACATCTGCTGCAGGGAGTCACCCCATTGCCCGCCGGGCTGCTCGGTATCCGAGTGCTGGTTCATGTCGTCGATGACCGCTTTGCGAGTGCTCAGCGACTTGACGATGTCGGCCCGGTTGGGCAAGTAGGCTTCGTGGCGTCGATAGGTCCAGGTGCGAAACAACTGGGCCTGATACGTCTGCCAATTCTTCAGCCCCGCAGCACGGGCCAACAGCTCCAGGCAACTCGTCTGCGTCGCGGCTTCGGGAAGGCCGTTGCGCAGTTGTTCCTTGAGGCCGGTGGCCAGGTCCTTGATGGTCGAGTTATCGAGGTTCATGTGATTTCCTTGAAAAGGTTCGTGTCCTAGGGAGTCCGGCAAAATGCCGGGGAGTGTGTGCATTGCTCTGCACGAAACCAGGCGGAAAGCCATGGTCCGATGCGTCTTCAAAAACTCTGCTTTTGCCACCTTCTCGACTTGCGTCGTGAAGCGCACACGGCAGGCAGCAGGTGCCTTCAATCGAAGTGTAGCGAGCGCGAGCGTCGCCGGTGCAGCGCGGTCTTGCAGGCGGAACTCGTCGCCACCCGTGGCTATACGAAGTCAGACTCCAACGAATTAACCCAAGGAAACCAAATGGCTCAAATCATCGCCTTCCAATCCCGCGACGGTCAGATTTTCGAGAAGGAAGCGGACTGCACGGCCCGCGACAACGAACTCAACTTCCTCGACTGGTACAAGGACAACGAGCTGAGCGGCCGCTGGGAAGGCAGCCGCATCGAAGGGCACGAAATCAAGTCCTGGCTGTGGGAAAACCGCGCCCAGGTTGCCAAGCTGCTGAACTTGAAGGACTGACGCAACCGTGGTTGGCAACCTCCTCGGTTGCCAATGACAGGTCAACCATACGGTTGCCACACGTTGCAGCATCTACCGCTATTCGAACCGTCGCCGTGCTCCCGCACTGCGACGGCTTCTCTTTGGGGTAGGGCTGTTCCGCAACTGCGCATTCCCGTCACCGCAAGCCGTCAGCCCATGAACCGCTTTTGCTTGCCAAACCAGGTTCGGATGTAGCGTTGCGCGGCGACGCGCCCGGCCACCGGGTCCGCCTGCCAGTTATCGAGACGAAACGGCAAGTCCGCATCCTCGCAATCCGGATGCAGCCGCTCCAGAAACGCAGCGCCAAGCGGGGACAACTGAATGCGATAACCCGTGCCTCGCCTTTCGATGAACCCAAGTTGTCTCAGACCGTCGACCAGCGGTCCCATCGACGCGGGCGAACCCATCCGCACTCGATTGTTCACGTACTTGCCCGACCCCGTCCACCGTACCATCTCCTGCATGAGCAGACCGTCGGTGACGTAGTCCATTGATTTCAGCTTGTACAGCAGCGCCACGGTGTACTTCGAAAATACAGGGCTCGACTCCTGGCCGCCAACGGCGTGATAGGTCCGCGTCAACAATCCTGCCGCGTTGACCAAGAAGCTGTAGTCGAAGTCTGCCTTCAACCGGCGCGCCTCGCTCCCCTGGGCAACCACCGCATCAGGGATAGCCACGGTCAACTGCTGCGTCAGGGTGTCGGGCGCCAGAGTGACAAGAAAGCGATACCCGTGCCACTGCGCTACCTTGCCCAGCGAGTGCAGGTGTTCCATCAACATGTTGGCTGCAAACATCCCCGTATTGTCCGGGTCCGGAAGCGCCAGCACAGCTTGGGGAGTCAGCGCGGCGTAGTCCACGTACTCCCGAAAGAACTTGCCATTCGCATCCGGCTTGAACTGCCACTGGCTCCGCGTGTTGAGCTTGAAGCGGGCTTCTTGCCAAAACGGGTAGTCGTGCCAACTGAGCTTCGAGGGGTAGTCGAAGACGAAGGGCCAGCCGAAGCCGTTGACACCCAGGTAGGTGAGGGTTTCGCCCGGAAAGAGGGCAAGAAGGTGTTCGTGGATGGCGCTGGCGAGCGACATCTTTTCGACCAAGACGAGCATGAACGCTCCTGTGATTTCCCCTGCGACAGCTTTTCGCGAAAGGGCGGATTTGCACGGCTTGGCCGTGGACGTCTTCAGTCTATCCCGGACGGTTTAGCCGCGGCCCGCGCATTGGCGCTGCACCCGCTGGTTCCATCGCCAAAAAGGAAACCGCCTGGGGGAACAGGCGGTTGAATGACAAGGCGTCGAATCAGGGAGCGAGGTCAGGCGCGAACGCGAATGGCATTGTCTTCGTAAACGATGCCGTTGCCCGGTAGCACGCGAATCGTCTCCGGAAGGCGAAAAAGGAATTCGCCGCTGCGTTGGTGCATCAGTGCGAATCCGACTTCACAGGGGACGGCCACTGCGCAAATACACGCGCTGTGCAGTTCGGTCTTGACGTCGATGTAAACGTGCATGAGATGTCCTGGGAAACAGAGATGGGTAGCCTTCCTGAGATACGCGCAACAAGGCTGCCGTACGCCAGGAGGCGCATGAAAAGAGGGGGCCTAAGTAGGGTATAGCCAGCCGAACCCAAGGGGGCCGGCGTCCCTGCTGTCGAGCACAGTGCCTGGCCGCGGGAAAGGCTTCGAATGTGCTTGATACATTGTTGATACACTGCTAAGATGGCCACATACGCGGGGTCATCCCGCGAACCTGCCATCAACTCAACATGACCCGCCGCTCATCGACCCCCGCCGCTGCTGTCAGCCCTCTCGCCGATGGCGAGGCGCTGCTGCGGCATGTGCAGGGTGTCCATGCGACGGCCCTGGCGTCTGCTCGTCTCGAACAGATGACGCCAGGTGCTCCCGTGCGCTACAGCATCGAACTGCCGGGACTCGGACAGCGCACCGTCGCGGCATCGAGCGTCGTGCCGGCCCTGCGGGCCCTGCTCACCGAGCTGGCGGACGCATGCCTGGCTCCCTTGGCCCTTGATACCCTTGCTACCCTTGCTGCCGCTGTGGCCGACGGGGAAGCAGGTGACGACACGCCGCCGACCGGCTCGAATACCGAGGCTGCGGAGCGATTTCGAGCCAAGGCCCGCCAGGCCACCATCGGAGCCACGCTGCCCGAACGCCTGGAGCAAGCCGTGGCCGAGCGCGCTCACGTGGAACAAAAGACTTTCTCCGAAGTCGCTCGGCGACTGACGCAGGACGGGTTTGACGATTTCGATAGCCGTTCCTTCGCCGAAGACTCGGGCGACCTGCTCAAGGAGCTGTCGACGGGCCTTGAAGTCTGGCGGCCGAGTGAGACTCGCCAAGTCATGCTGCGGCTCAATCCCAATCATTCTGTCCGACTGCGCTGTGCAGCCAAAGAGTTCAGCTACTCGGCGTCCGAACTTGCCACGATGTGCCTGGCCTACGGCTTGGCCAAAGCCTGCACACCGCACGAACAGGTCTGAACCCGGACTCCACGCCGTACTGCCAACGCATATCAAATACAAAGAACCCCATGGACGACCTTCGCCCCCAACACGACTACAGCACCATGACCGATGGCGTGCTGCGCATCTACCAGGACTCGATAAAGCCCAGCATCGCCAAGCTGCGCGAGGACATCGAACGCCTGCAAAACGAATTGCTGCAGCTCATCACGGATGACGACGCCATCACGGAAGTCCTGGATGCCCGGCGGGTTGCAGCACAGGACAAGTCTGCGCCCGATTGGGCCATGCTGTTGGAGGGGGATAGCAGCAAGGCCCGGAGCGACGCGCTGGATAAGGCCCTGTATGCGTTGACCAGTAGCGGCGAGTACGCTCAGGGCCTATCGGCGTATGGCGCTTATTCGGAAGTCAACCAACGTGCCTTGCAGGTTGCCCTCTACAAGCACGATACCGACTTGACGGCACGCGTGGCCGCCGCGCTCGAAATGCTGTTGCCCTACCTGAAGCCCCTCGCGGCAGAAAAGTACATGCTCGACGAGCTTGAAGAAGGCGCGCCCTACATCCGCATCGGCGTACTGGAGAAAACGCTCTCGCGTGACGGCGTCTACTGGATTGCGTTGCAACCGGAAAAAGGGTTCGCCGCTTTGTGCAAGACGACCAACGGCCACGCGCGCATCGTCAAACGCCGGGGCTCCCTCAAGGGACTGCTGGAGGGGATGCAAGACATGTGCTACTACCAGAACGCCAAGGCGGCCGCGTAAGGCGCTACCGGGTAGCTCAGCGCCATCGAACTTCCTCAAGGTGCCGCTTAATGGGAATCCGGGCTTGTAGCCGACGAAAGTCACTCGCTACACTTGGAAGGTACAACTATCTTCAGAGGAACCCACCCTGTCTCACGCATCCACCCAACAGCTCTTCGAAACTCTGCGCGCAATGGAAGCGAGCGACTACGAGTCGCATCCCACCATCGTGTTTTACGGCGCGCTTCGCCGAGAGCTGGTCAAGTCTTTTTCGCCCGACATCGCTGAAGCGCTGACCACGGCTGTCGACGTTGACATTTCGCCTGGCGCCGCCACCGAAGCGGAACTCACGGAAATGGCTGCGTTATTCACAGGCACCTTGCTCAAGATGCGTCGTGCGCTCCATGAACAAGGCTTCCTGGACCGCGATGCCGCACTGGTGGCCTTGTCCCGTGGCTACAAGATAACGCTGAACTGAACCCGACCAGACACTCCGCGCCTGCCGACCACTCGCTAGCCATTCCTGTACGGATTGGCTTAGCTCTTCAAAACTCGCACCGCTGGTGCGAGTCTTACTTTTGCGGACGAGAGACGCAAAACCTGATGAACGTGTGCGCCTCAAGACAAAGCCCAGCACGCGGCTGGGCTGAATGAGCTGAGTGAACTAGCGGGCGAAGTCGTCAAGACAGCTTCTTGCTACCAGCCTTGGCCGCGAGACGGGACTCTCGCTGGCGCAGTACTTCCGACAGGGATATGCCTTGGGACTGTTGTCGAACTTGGTGCGAACGCACTTCGCCGCCAACCAGCTCGAACCAGAACTCCGTCCCACAGTCGGGACAGGTGTCGGTGTCACCGTCGGCGTAAAACGACTTGCGAGAAGCCAGGCCGCACTTGGGACAGCAGCCTTGCGACTGCACCGAGTCTGTCAGGACTTCCGAAGCCACTTCCGTGGCTCTGGTAACGGGGTACGTCGGATTGGACATGGTGGTTCCTTCATGAAATGTTTGCCTGTCTCCTATAGCTATGTTGCAGCACGTCTGCTGTTGAAATGGGGCCATCGTCAGGCCCCTTCTCCATTTCGGAGCAAAAGAAGACCGCGCCAGGGGTGGCGCGGTCGATGAAGGGCTAGCGGTTCAGCGGGAGCTGTCGCAGGATGACCTTGTAGGCAGTACCAGGCGTCAGCGAAGTCGCCGGGTCGGTGTTGCTGGAGTGGAGGCTGAGACCGTCCGTCCAGATGGCGATGTAGCCGCGGCAGATGCGTCGCTGGTCTGCGTCGTCGCGGTACTCCTTCTGGGCGTAAGCCAGGGCGTAGAACACCAGGCCATCGGCGGTGCGTTCGTCCAGCGGGAGGTTCGTCGGAGACGAGACTTTCGTCAAACACTCGTAGACCTCGGCGCGGTAGCGCGCACCCGGTTGCAGGCGCAGGGCGATAGGCTCGCCCCGGTCGTGCTCGTGCGTGAGGTTCAGCTGCTGGCTACCCACGCGGACGTGTTCGACGTCGCCGCGGTACTCGCGGTACTTCTGGCGAGTGCTCCGCGTGGTGACATCGGAGGCTTCTCCTTCGAGGACGAAGACCGGCGTGGTCTTGCATTCGGGCTTCGGCAGCCGCAGCCGTTCGGGGCTCGGCCCGAGTACGGCAGGACGATAGCTGTAGTTCAGATGGGACATATGTTTGTCTGTTGTGGCCTGAACAACGTGTAGCCATCTCTGCCGTGCGGAAAACTGTGGGCAAGAGTGCTGGTTCCGACGCACCGCGAAGCCCTACGAGCCTACCAAGAAAATCGACCGCGCGAGGCGGTCGATGGGAAAAGTCTTGGGGTCAAGGTCGCGTTGACCTTAAAACCGCAAGGGGAGTACCTCAATGTGCCTTGTTCGTGGGCGCACCGAGCGTCGCGATTTCGAGAGCACCCTTGCGCAGACTGGCCATGGTGTACTCCCGATACTCCGCAGAGTCGGCGGCGGGCAAGCCGGTCGTCTCGCGAAGCTTATTGGCTTTGGTGCGATGAGCGAACGGAGCAGCCTTGGCGGCTGCCTCGGCCAACGCGTCACTGCGCTCACGAACCAGGGCCAGTGCCGCGTAAAAGGCGGCTTGCGCAGCAAGCATCGCTTCTTGAGCCGACTTCGAGGCGGCCTTCAGCGTTGCGAGCTCCTTGTCCCGAGCTTGACGAGCTTCGGTATCGGCTTCAATCGCCTTCAGGTGTTGCGCGAACTGTTCTTCGATGACGGTGTACTCGACCACCTCTTTGGCCAGCTTGGGCAGCAGCGACAGCGGTGCGCGGAGGAGGGCCTTGTAAGTCACGCCGCCGCCCGGGCGAGCCGTCTTGTCAGAGCCACCGTAGTGCTCGAACGGGTTCAGCACCTCGCCAGGCGACACACGCGGAAACGCGTCTCGCAGAACTCGCGACGGGTCCGACGACAGTCGCACCTCGACGCGGACTTGCAGGAACGGCTTGCCGCTGCTGCTCGTCAGCTCCCATTCCGTGACCGTGAAGTCCACGAGCTTGATGGGATTGGCCTTGCGCTTGAGCTCTTGGCGCGCCAGCACGTATTCGTAGCGTTCGGACGCCAAAGCCACAAAGCTGGCCCGGTCGACGACATTCAACGCCAGCTTCCGACGCAGGGCGTCTTCTTCGGCACGTTCAGCGGCACGACGAGCTTGCTCGGCCTCGGCCTTGGCACGGTTGGCCAGGAATTGGTTGTACTTGCGCTTGCTCTCGAAGAGTTCGCCGGTGACGGAGTCTTTGTATGCGGTAACTTGCATGGGGGTCTTCAGGGTAGTTGTCCTAGTCTCGTATAGCTTCAGACCTCTCCATCGTACGCGTTCCCGCGCAAAGAGGCCGGCCTCTCTCCTTTTCAGGTGGCGCGCCTTCGAGCGCGGCCGTAAAATGCAGATATACCGCACTAGCTGCACGTTGCGTGCGAAACGCCTTCAAAGCGTAAGTTCGCACAACAGCTTCGCGGCGCGAATACGCCCCAAACAACTACTCTCGTTTGCCATGCTCAATTTCTGGCCTTTCACGCTTTGGCGCACTTCGCGCGCCACACCCTCCCCAGACCGTGTTGCCGCGCTCCTGCATGAGCCCACTGCGCAAATTGAGCCCAAAGACCTCGCCGACCCCAGTCCCGAGCATCCCGCACCCTGGCAGGCCAGCAGCCGGGGGAACGGGCATTTCGACGTGCACGATGCCCAAGGCGGCTACGTGGCACACGTGCATTGCTGGGATGCGGCAGACCACTTCGCGCTTTCAGCAAAGCTCGCGGCGACCCAGGCTACCCCTGGTTCTTGAGCAAGCTGCTCCTCGCCTGCTTCGTCGACCAGGCCCTCGCATCCTGAGTACGGCAACCGACCGTTCAACGCCTCATGCACAGCCCTCTTCTGCCTATGCGAGAGAGGCTGTTTACTCTGTGAGGACGTTCTTGCGCTGGCGCATCTCTAGGCAACGCGCAAGCAACAGGGGGCCTGTTCTGCCTACTACCGTAGGCACTTTGGCGCAGAGCTTGCTGGACTGCTAGCTTGTGCCTACCAGAGTAGGCATATTCGGTGAATTTCCGATAGATGCGCAAGGCGTCTTGTGACTTGGCCCCAAACAAAACCCCTCAACGCAAAACGCGAAGAGGGGTCGGGGAATCAAGCAAAGCTTGTCGGAGGCACGGTGCACGTGCTTCCAGGGGCCTTATCGAGTGATGCGAGTGAACTCGTGGTGCACGATGGCGTAGCAGCCTGCGGCAAACACACAGCGAAGCCCCATTTCAGCAGCAACGCTGACGTAGGACACAAAGCCGATACCGACGAACACTTCCGTCAGGCCGATACCTGCCAGGACAGCCGTGATGACCAGAAGCGCCGACTCGTTGAGCGCGCGACCCAGGGCCGACGGGGCGTTGCGTTGCTCGTGGACACCGAAGGCCAGGTTGAAGGCCGTGAAGGCACCTGCCAGGCTGAGCAGTGCATGCCAGGCGTAAGCTGCCGGCAGGTAGTGGCTCAAGCCTTCGGCACGCAGGTCGCGAACGACCGCTGAGAAGGCGCCGCCGGCGAACGAGAGGATGCCGATGGCCACCGCGCCAACCACCAGCGACAGTGCGAACATGACGACCATCGAGACGATGAGGGACAAGCTGCGCGAGACACGCGGAGACAGACGCGGGGACTTCAGGGTGAAGTCAGAGGCAAAAGGGTTCATTGAAGACTCCTGAAAGGTTGAGGGTTCCTGCCCTTGTGTAGCGAGCCGCCTTGCACCGTTTGTGGCCATGATGACGCAGCTTCCGCCGCGGGAGCAAGCCCCAAGCCTGTTACGCAGCAGACAATGCACAAAGCCGCCCGAAGGCGGCCTTGCCCAGCTCGCAAATGGGGCATTTCCGCGCTTAACGCCGGACGCGCGTGAACGAGATGGCTTGCCCTTGGGACATCGCCTCGGCAGCTTCGGCGAACGCGTAGGGCTGGGGATACCCCAGCGCGAAGGCCACGTTCGCCAACGAGTTACGGCGACTCATGTCGTTCATGAGGGCCACCAGCTGACCAAACCGGCTCAGGGCGCTTCGCGACAGCTCGGGAAGGGCGTGCGACGACCAGATGACCGTCACGCCAAACGGCAGCCGTGACAAGAACTCCTCGGTGCACTCCTTGAAGTGCATCTCCGGCTCGTCGAGAAACAGAACCGGCCGGTGATGCACGTGACCCTTTGCCCAGGCCAAACACTGCTCCATTCGGGCGCGTGGGGCGGCGGCTAGCCCCTGTCCCCCATCGTCGAGCACCACGACGTACTGGGCGTCTTCCAGGTCTTCGTAGCCGCCATCGCAAAAGCGATAGTCCGGCTCGTACTCCTGCAGCTCCTTGCCCACACGCTCCCACTCGCGCTCCTCGTCTCCATACCCACGCCGGGTCAGCGCCAGCAGGGGCGAGCCACCCCGAGCCTTTTCTAGCTCAAAGGCCCTGCGCAAGGCGCGCGTTTTGCCCGTGCCTGAGCTACCTGTCATCAAGGTGCTGCACAGGGATGTGGTCAACCATTGCCAGGCCGGCCTGACGATGAGCCTGTCCGACCGGGGCGACGGTTCCGCAGAGTGGCCGAGACTATCGGTCGGCTCGAAGTCCTCCTCAAGCGTCACATCCAAGATGAGGCCGCGAACGTCGGTTTGGCCATCAGTCGCTTCTCCAGTCACGTCTTCAGTCACTTGCTGCGCAGCGATGCGCCGCAACGACCGGCGCAGCGCCGGCGTCTTGCCCGCACCGGACGGGCCCACCATCACCGTGTAGCCTCGGTGGCTGACCCCACCGTCCAAAACCGCGACGTGCGGCTGGCTGGCATCGCCACCCGCATCGCCACCCGCATCGGCCCCAGATGCGTCCCCTTCGTCATCCACACCGTCTTCGTCCAGGTCATCATCTTCCTCGGCGGTCGGCTCCTGCATCGCAAGACCAGTCGCGGCCAACTCCGTCAGCAGGCGCGGCATCACCGCGCTGGCCACGTTCCAGTTGGCGAAGCCCAATGCCGCACTGATGGCCTCCAGGGCCTGGCTGCTCTTGAGGTCGATGCCATGCCAGTGACGCATGTGCTTTCGCAGATGCTTGGCGCAGCGCTTCAGAACGAAACGCGTCATGTCGCCAGCCAAAGCCTCGCTTTCGGCAGCCGATACAGGCACCGAAGCATTGGCAAAGCGGGCCTGCAGTTCGTCCAGGACAGGGATGGACGCCGGCGCGTCCAGGGAATTCAGCAAAGTCTTGATGTCAGCCATCGTGTTTCCAGGTCAATGTTTCGCACCAGGTCGACAGGCGACCGGGACAAGTGCTCGCGTTCTCGCTGGCGAAACGTTGTGGGAAGGGACACACGGCGTTCGTGGCAAGGTATTGGGACGAGTCCCAGTCGTGGCTTCACCGTCCTGAGCTGAAAGGCATGAAGCCGAGACAGCCCAAGGGCGAGGCGGCGGGCGCACGACGGCCCAACCATGGAATAGCACAAGGCTTTAGCCTGGGCCGACCGGTTTCAGGCAGCCGTCATGAACCTCGACCGCAGTTGCGCCGACAGGGCTAGTCAGCGCGGCTCCGCAGGGCCGTACGCGCCGTCAAGCCGTCAGGTGGAGCGCGCGTGCGATTTGACTCGCCAGGCGGGCGTACTTGGCCTCCACCTTGTCGGCCTGGAGCATCGATTGCGCACGGGCCAGGTTGGCAACCGCTTCGTTGAACGCCTCATCTTGGGTGCGCGGAGGTGTCACTTCCTCCATCGACAACGTCTGCAACGCCGTCATCACCGCCAACGGCGCGTCTTCGCTGCCCAGGAGGACATTGTCCTCGCCGGCACGGCACATTTCCACGTACAGCTTGCACTGGCCCAGAGCGGACAGCACCGACGCCACCTGAAAGATGTTGCGCACCAGGTAGCGGTCTCCTGAGCCAGCAGCGCTGACCTCGATGGCCACAATCAGGTGACTCGCGTCGAAGAAGTCGAAGGTCTGAGGCGGATGCACGCAAACCACGTTCTCACCCATCTTTTGCAACAGGTCTTGCATCTGTGCGACAAGACTCTCCAGGTAGTGCTGGGCTTGCGCGGAAGACAGGAGACGGCTTGCAAGTTGGGAGGCGCTGGTCATGAGCCCATTGTATCGTTTCAGGGTTAATAGCGCTGCGGCAAAATGCCACTTTGGTCATCTATTCGATACGGCCAAGCAAAGAGAAGCGCCCCCAACCAAAGTTAGGGGCGCGTGAAGTTGGCCGGCTGTTCGGCTTACAGAGCGGTTCCTGATGTCACCATCTGTTGTGCCCAGTAGCGCAGAGCCGTATCGATGGTTGCTTCGGCTGTTCGAGGAAACAGCCAGGCCAGTTGTGTCTTGAGCGCCTTGACCGTGCGAAGCTGCTCATCCCGGGCCACTCGATAGGCGGCCATGATGATGTCGCGGATTTCCTCGGTGACGTCGATGTCCGTTGCCGTGCTCACGCGGAAACCTCGGCAATCACGGCATAGCCGCGCGTGGCAAGTGCCGCCCGCATGGCCTCGTTGAACTGGGTGGTCTCGGCATCGTCCGTCATGTTCAGTGGCCAGCGTTTGCCCGTGAACAGCAGTGCGAGTGCATCCAGCACGTCGCCACGGATGAGCGTATCGAGTGAGCCACGGGTGGCTTCCTCGCACTCCTTGACGGAACTGCGCAGGCCCATCTTGGTGAGCTGTGCCTTGCAGTCTTGCCAGAGTGCCGCGGCTTGCGTCTCGGTCAGCTGTCGCCAGCAGTGGCGACGCATGTGGTACTCGATGACGCCCACACCGCCCGCATAGGGCGAGTAGTCGATTTTGCGCATAGGCGCTCCTGTTGAAAGAGGGTGTCCTGAAAAGATGGCTGAAGCAAACGCGTTGAAGCGAGTTCAGCAGTCCTGTCGACGTATAGCGTTTGGCGTGGCACGATGGCGGATGCAGTCCCCACCCCAACAGCCCAAAGAAAAGACCGCGCAGCAGGACGCTGGCGGTCTTTGAAATAACAGAAATGCAGGTCGGTCTCAATCGTGAAGTCCGGCCGGCGCAACCACGAGAGTGACGTTCTCGGCGCGCAGCTGGTCCCAGAGCGCTTGCAGCTGGTCCGTGTTCGTCCGCGCCTCCTTGATGAAGGTCGCGAAGTTGATGGCCAGGCTTTTGCCCACCTTTCCGAAGGAGGGGGACTCAACGAAGCCTTCGAAGACCAGCGTGACTTGACGGTTCATCCACAGCCGGGCGACTTCACTGACGTCGTACAGGCCGTCATACGGATTTGCGCGCAGCTTCGCGACAAGGGCGTCGAGCGTGCCGTCGATGACGCGGCCGCTGAACAGCTGAACAACGACCGGACGGGTCGAGTCATCTGCTTGGCGCAAGTAGGCTTGCGCGTACAAGGCGCCACCGAGCGCTTGGAAGGACGCCTTGCGAAAGTCGTATCCCGTCAACGCTTTGTCTTTGGGCACGGTCGCAAGCAAATGCTTGACGGCCAGTTCGGCCTCGGCGGGGGTCAGGTCCGGTCGCACTTGTCGCATGTCGCGAGTCAGCACGGCCAGGGAGTCTTCCGACAGAGTGGGGGTGTTCAATTCAGGCATGGGATTGATTGTTACGTTGTCCTGCAAGGTGTAGCCAATCGACTCCGCCACCTCCCCGTGCTCAGCTGAAGAGCGCCGTTTCCCTGGCGTTAATCGCTGCCTCGGCCAAGCCATGCAGCATCCGCGCGCCTACCAACTTGGCCATGTCGCCTCGAAGGACATTGCGGTCGAGCTTGACGAGGAGTTTGGCCACGGCCTCACCGTCTCCCTCGAACAACTTGCCATCCAGGTCGAACCACGCGAAGCTCACATCCGACCACTGATTCCTGTCGTAGCTGAGCCCCGCGTTGACGGCGACCATTCGCGCGAGACTGAACAGCGCTAATGCGGTCCACCCTGGGCCCGCCTTGTCTGCCGTGAGCCGACGGTGGGACCGCACAATAGCCTGAGCAATCGGGTCATCCTCCGGTGGTCGCTGATTGCCCCCGAACAGCAGCGCACTCAAGGGGTCTTTCTGAGCCCAAAACGCTTGGTGCCCCGCTTCGATGGTGGCTTGCAGGAGCGCCACGAATTTCGCGTTATCCAATGCCTTTTCGAACGACAGGGCCCACGTTGCCGGAGTCAGGTTCGCGGGTTTGGACGCATCCCGGGCCCGCTCAAGGCCCGTCATCAGCTGCGCCAGGACGTTGGGGTCGTCGTTCGCCGCGACAGGGGGCGCGAGTTTGCGATTGCTCAGAGCTGTCCCGACTATCTCGGGGCTTCGTATCAGCTCTGCGGCCCAGGTGATGCCCAAACGCATTCCCGGGGATACGCCAACGAACTCCTTGCGCCTGCTTGTCTTTCCCATGCGTTGCTCCCTTTCGACTAGCCGCTTCCTCATTTTCACACGAACCCGCGCAAGCCCGGGGCCGCGACGATTGAGCTTGCTACACGGCGGCAGGACAATGTTGTCCATGAACCCTGCTGTCGCTTCGGCTGTATGAGCCTGGTGCAGACCCGGGTTCACATGCCGCGGTTCAACAGCGAAGCGTTGGCGCGAGACCTGGTGCACGTCGAGGTGCTTGGTCTTTATGCAGCAATCGAACAGACAGCAATGACAATATCTCAGAAGACAGAAGCTTCCCCCGCTACGGTCCAATGCACCCAGTGCTTTGGCCGTGGCTGGTGCCTGATACCCGGTTGGAGTGGCTACTCCCGTCCGCAGGCCTGTAGCCTGTGCGAAGGCGAGAAGGTCATTGCGGCGTCGAAGGTGCCACTCGCGCCTTTGGCATCGCAAGAGCCGCGACAAGTAAACAAGCTCGGGCTGAAGAACTGGGTCGAAGACATGGACTGCCCCGGGCTCTACATGCAACGCCCTCCGCACGAGCGGGTTCACACCGAGCCCACGCCCGAGCAGCGTGCCCGCCGAGAGGTGGCGTTCGCAAAGTTCAGGGCTTCCATAGCTGACATCAAGGCCCAGATGCTCGCAAGAGAGCAGCAACGCTCGAGCGGTCTTCACTAACGCACCTACGCGTCGAAGCGACCAGACGTGGTCTGATTCCATGCCCCGCAAGTTCGATGACTTGGGGGCTTCCTTTTTGGACTGTTACCTCGATTTGAAGCACAGAAAGACAGAAAGGGAAAAGGCTGCACCGAACGGTTGCAGCCTTTGAATACCCCCTGCGCGAGACAAAGTCTGCAGGCACTAGGGCAATTATTGCGAATTGGCGTTCTTCAGCCGACGAATTCTTCGGCAACAGATTCGTGTCGGTCAGCGGCCGCATACAGGTCGGCCGCGAAGCCTGGCGAGTGCGACTCGACGCTACGCGCAAGATTTCGCACGTCGTTGGCGTTCTGACAACGGTCGGGGGTACTGCTGGCTGAAAACTGCTGGCGCCCGACTCCGATGAGGCCGGAGAGCAGGTTCATGAAAGGCTGGGTTCTGACCATGGGAGTTCCTTTGGGTTAGTGGAAACCCGTATAGGCACGGGTTTTTACCTAGTCCCAGAACTGCCGGGTTTGCGTCCGGATTCGTTGCGCTTCGCTAAGAGGCCCACGCCTTAACGAGCCGGGCGTCCGTACTGCGCCAACAACTCCTGTGCGCGCAGCCGGTACCGAGCCTTGCAGGCCTCCTCAAACCGCGTCGCCAAAGGCTCCAGCTCTGCCAGCGTTGGCCCGCTCCAGGACAGCTCCGCGTCCAGCAGACCCTGCGCAGTACTCCGTTGTCCCCTGTGCAGCGCGACGAGCATAGCGGCGACTCGGTGTCCCGTTCCCGGCACAAAGGAAATACCGGCTCATCGGAATGACGTGTTGGATTTAAATGTTCGTTGCTCTACAATACGATAAGCCATTCCCGTTTATTCAATAGTTTCGATTGTGCCGCGACAACCCAAAGAAAAGGGTGCCCCTAGGACCTGCGTCCGCAGCTATCTTTTCAAGGTAGATGCGCGTTGCAATGGGTCGAAGGTGCGGGACTTAACGGCACTGCAAACTGAATGGCGCCGGCTCCTTCCGATAGTGGGTTCGCATTTGTGGACGGAGTTTCTTTCCGGGTATCTGCCTGCCAAGTCCTTGTCGAGCACAGTCAGTGTCGACTCGGTTTTCGGCCAAACGCCGCTCGTGACAAGCGTTAAACAGTGCCTCGCGGTCGCGGTCGAGGGTCAGCTAAAGTCCTGGAAATCCAACCTGCAACGTCGCATCACGCGACTGGTCATGCGCTCGGACCGCTATGCGAAGAACGAAGGGTTGCGCCACCAGCTGCTTTGGCTCAACAGCATGAAGTTGTGGCTTGTGCCGTTTGCGAAGCAGGTAGAGGCCCTGGCAGCGGCGGGCGACAAGACGAAGGTGACCGCGCTGAATTCTCGGTGCAGCCGCCTACTGGCTCGATATGTGCGCGCCTATCTGCACCGGTTCAGCGGGCCTAAGTTCGACAACCTGCCTCTGCAAGTGAACCAGATGTCGTCCGTGTGGACGAATACGAATCACACCAAGCTCGACGGCGTGAACCACTGGCTTCGCGTGTCGACCTTGAAGTCGGGCAAGCGCATCGAGTTGCCTATTCGAGGCAACGACTACGCCAACCGTTTTAACGGCGAAGCGGCCCTGACCTTCAGTTTGTTGGAGCGAGACGGCAACTGGTTCGTCAAGGTCTGCAAGAAGCTGGTGAAGGCGGCTCCGCGAACCGGCCCGGTTTTGGGCCTGGACACGGGCATGACCAATCTGTTGGCGACGTCGCAGGGGGCTATCTTCGGGACGACCTTCGGTGAACACCTGAAGCGGTGGGACGCCAGCCTGCAGCGGCTCATGAAGGGTCTGCAAGGCGCGGGGCAGACACGGCTGTCCGAATGCCGACGCTACCGAGATTTCGTCCACCGCATGCGCGGCTGGCTGACGAGCGAGGTCAAGGGCGCGGTCAACCGCGCCCTGAAGTTGGGAACGCCGGGCACGGTTGTCATCGAGGCGCTAACGTTCAGCCTGCAAGACGGCACGCTGAGCAAGAAAATGAACCGGCTCGTGCGTCGCATGGGCACGGGTATTCTGAAGTCGGCGCTCGAACAGAAGTCCGAGATGCAGGGCTTCAAGCTGGTGGAGGTCAACCCCGCCTACACCAGTCAAGAATGCGGCTCCTGCGGCTTTATCAGCCGCAAGAACCGCAAGGGGAATCGCTTCAAGTGTGTTTGCTGTGGCAAACAGGCTCATGCGGACTCGCATGCGAGTCGCAACCTGGTTGAACGTTTCAATCAAGGTCGGGTCTGTGAGTACGTCAAACACACAACGCTTGGTCTGCAGGGACTGGAAATATGGGCCAAGCGCATGCTTGTCCGTATCCACAGGTCAACCCCTGGCACCTCGCGACATCAGGGCGTCATTGGGCACGTCCGGGCGGGCTTGAAGGCGCTCGAGGGCAAGGGCGCAAGCCTTCCTGCTATCGAGCAGCTTCAACGTCTGCTCAGCGGATTATCGGTAGGGCATGCCGTTCAAGTTTCTTGAATGGGCACACCACACGATAATCCGAATAGCCAATGAAAAACGACCGGCAGGAAGCCAGTCGTTTTGAGAAAGGTTGTTGTCAAGCCTTCGACAGCATTCCGTGCTTGTGCATCTGTGCCACGAACTGGGGCACGATGACGTTGCAGAAGCTGTGGCCTTGCACGATGCGCTCGAGGCACACGCTGCAGTCGGGAGTGCTGCCGTCAGTGTTCAACAGCATCACGGACGTGACGTAGTCGAGCGTGCGCGAGCCGTGCGCAGCCTGCATCTGCAAGCTGTATGCCGTGGGGCCCATGTAGGTCATTGCCATGAGCGTGACCATCGCGGTATCGCCCTGCTCGGTCAAATCGACCTTCATGCAAGAAAACTTCGGTTCATCCACCATCCAGCGCGGAGCGCGGATGACGCTGTTACTCGAATTCGAAATCATGCGGTAGCCCTAACTAGTTGTCCTTCCAGGTATAGCCAGCAGTAATTAGCCCGCTTGCAACAACGTATTGAACTCAGGGCGAAGCGTCCGATGGGGTACGACCCCGGAGAATTCCGCGGCATTTAAATGGGCAAACAGGGGCGTGCTGTCGAGCGAGGCGCCCCGCCACGCGCTTGCCTCCGTATTGGACTTCTGCGGCGACTCCAGCTCGACGCACGCCCCTCGTCTCTGCAACGCGCAGCGAGGGGCCTCACCGTCCGAACGAACCCCTGGCCGACCAGTCCTGGCGTTGCCCGTCCGGCCAACATCGTGTAAATCGAACAGCTCAGCGGCTACAACGGGTTGCCGCAAACGTTGTGTCCGTTGCGGTGCACCGCCCGCCCCTATGAAAACAACCTTCCGTAAGCCCAGCCGTAAAGACTAGCCGTAAAGGTTTGTCGCTAGACCTATCAGGTTCAATTCTGATTGGGAGTACGACATGTTGAAGATTTTCCTGAGTGCACCGTCTGCGGTGGCGGCGTTGGCTCGACAGCTTTGGGAGGGCGTCCCTGCGGTTTCAGAGCTGGAACTGAACGTCGCATTCTCGGAGGGCACGGACGCCTTCCACACGAAGCAGCCGATGCCGGCGGAGTACGAGACGAACAAGCGTCTGCGCGCTGAGTTCGATGCGGGCTTTCGGTATGGAAAGCTGTCCGACAACCTCGATGCGGCTGACGACGGCCTGGAGATGGGTTGCGAATACCTTCGAGCCACCTTGGAACGCGATTTCCAGCAATCCAACGCTGAGCATACGCAAGCGTACCCGGAACACACCGGCCTGGGTATTGAGGTGGTGGCATGAGCGAGGCGCTGTCCCGACTGATTTCGCAGGAAGACCACCAGTACCTGCTGACCTTGGCTGAAGTGTTTCGTCTGTCGAAGGGCTACAGCGGTCATCGCAAGCAGGCTATCCACGCCGAAGCAATTCGCTTCTTTCGAGAGCTTGTGAAGGTTTTCAGCCTCATCGAAGGAGAACCCCTGTCCAAGGACGAGTTCTCGACGGCACTGGCGGGTTATGTGAAGGCGAGCATCAAGGACCGCCGTGCCATGGGCAAGCCCCTCGACGCGATTGCGGCGGACCTGTACGAGGAGTTGGCAGCGGACCCGGAGTTCAAGCCACGGCTGATGGCTCAGTTCAAGCTGACGGCGGCAACGCCGCGTTGACATCCCTCGAGGTTTAACGTCTGACCGTCATTTTTCCGACCTCGCAGCTTGTCTGCGAGGTTATTTTATGGCGCTCTCGCAAGCGCGTTGGACGCGCAGCCAGGCGCGGCACGTCTCGAGCGCAGAGTCCGATGTTGGTCGTGCGCGACCACCGACTTCGTGCTCACCGACACCCGCAAGGCCGCCACGATGGCCCTGCGTGCCTCGTATCTGAAGACAGAGTAAGTTAGGTCGCTACACGAGCGCCATCCTTGGAGCACCCTGTCATGCGCAGAATTGTCGTCGGCCTCTTTTTCATCCTCCTGTTCGCAGGCATCAGCGCACTTTCGCGAGTACCCACGTCGGAGACGATTGCTTTCATGCAATCCCTCGTCAATTTCAGCAACTCGGGCTACGCCGTTGTGCTGGCCACTGTGGTCATGGTGGGCGGAACCGCGGCAGGCGTGGCCCGTTGCGGCATCATGGGAGCAATTGTCGGAATCGGTTTTGCTGCGTTCATCGAGTACGTGCCGTCCTTGCTGCTGGCTGCCATGTTGAGTGCCCATCCAACCGCTAATCCGACTGCCACTACGCAAATCGCGCATGCGCCCGTTGCGACCTCGCCCGCGTCTGCCTCGCAACAAAAGTCCAAGTAACCAGCAGCGGGTCCTTTGAGCAAGTCGACGCGGCCCCTGTACCGGCCAACGGTTCCCGCCAACGACATCGTCGTTGTAGGCGCCGGCCCGGTGGGACTATGGACGGCTATCCAGCTCAAGAAGCGGTATGCCCGCGCCAACGTCATCGTCTACGAACGTCACGAGGCCTACCAGCGCTCCCACGTGCTCCGCGTGGACCATTGGAGCTTGCTGCTCTACGGCGCCTTCAACCGCCAACCCTCGGAACAGGCGTTCTACCAGGACGTCACAGGCAAGAGTGTCGGTCGAGTGCGCCTGGCCTTCAGCCGGTCACGCTACATCCGCACCAATGACTTGGAGACCGCCCTTCGCGCCTATGCGTCGCGCGAAGGCATCCTCACCGTCAATCGCAAAATCAGCAGCGCGTCCGAAGTCCAGGCACTGCACCCCGATTGCACGGCGTTCGTTGCCGCTGATGGCGCGCACAGCGCCCTCCGGCGGGAACTGCTCGGTCCAGACGCGGTGACGCGCCACGACCTCCAGCGAGTTGTTGAGCTCAAGTTCGAAACGGTAAACGAACCTCGCCGCCTCAACTGGTGGCAAGCGTGGCAGCTCAACCGAAGGCTGCCGTACACCGTTACAGAACACATCGGCCGGAAAAAAGGCGAAACCGTCCCGGTCACGCTGCGTCTGCTCATCGACAAGGACACCTACGACTCGTTGCCTGAGATGTCCTTCAAGGCCCCACTGCCCTTGGGCCATCCCGCCCTGCCTCCAAGTCTGCGAGACAGCGTGGCGGTCTACCTGGAAAGCCGAGCGCGTATGCCCGAAGTTGCTGCGGTACCTGCCAGCTTCAAGCTGTCCAAGCTGCCCTTGCAGCTATACGCCGCAAAAAACTTTGCCGTACTGAGGGGCTCCCGCGCTTGGTTCCTGGTAGGCGACGCGGCCATGGGCGTGCCGTACTTCCGGGCTCTCAACTGCGGAATGCTCCTGGGTTCGAGACTGGCGATGCTTGTCGGGAGAAATGGTGGATTGGCGCCAAAGGACCTTCCGAGACTGGTAGCACGGTTTGAGCGCCGACGCAGGATACACGTCGCGATTGAATTCGGTATCGCTCGCGTAAAAGATGGGGTGCTCAACCTATTCAAATCAGTTCGAGCGGCAGCGGCTTCCGCTCAGTCGTGAAACCCCCCCCCCGCTTTGGCGACTCAGTGCCGCCACGCCGGCAGCGATAGCTGTGTCCCTGCTTGGCACTACACGTAGGTATCTGCCTCTGTCGTAGCCGCGCAATGCCTGCAACCACTCTGTCTTTGGAAATCCTGCGTCGCAACGTCGAACAGGCCTGCACGGCCTGGGCCCAGTCCAAGTGCAACGCAACCGCAACCAACGCAACCGCGACAGCTCTGAAGACCCAACTGGCCTTGTGCGCGTCTTCGCGCAACGCCTTTGAGCTGCTGGGTATCGTTGCTGCCAACGTCGGAGCCGACCGCCGTGCTCAAGAGATGCTGGCCGCAGGCGCTCCTCGCGCGGATGCCCCGCGGCTGCGCATGCTGGTCTTGCACCAAGCTTTGCTCGCAGACACCAAGCTGTTCACCACTCTGCGACCCGAGCAGACCGTTGTGTTGCAGGCACTCCGACAAGTGACAACGGCTCAAATTACTGCCGTGCGCAGGCACGCAGCAAAGGTCCGCGCGCATCTAGGTGCCGACGAACAAACCAACCCGGACCTCCAAGCACTGCTGGCTTGAGGTCGACGGGGACGAGCAAAGAGAACGCCCCGGTGTTAGCCGGGGCGATATGAAATGCTTCCAGAGGACGCCAGCTGTAAGCTGGTTACTTCAGGTCTGCCTTGAGCGTTTGCAGACGAGCCTCGAGTTGCGAGATTTCCTGGAGCTGAGCCTCGCGTTGAGTATTCGCTTGGCCGGGACGAACCGTCACAACCTCGTTCCTACAGTTCTTGCCACACGATTGGGAAGTCGTGGTCGAAGAGCCGGTAGGACAGGTCACCGTCGCCATGGTGAACTCGGGCAGTTGAGCAGCAGAGGTTCTTCCGAAGAAGTTTTGTTCCGCAGGACGCACCCCGACTCGATAAGCTTGAACGTTGCAGCCATCGACAACAATCGAACTGCCTAAGCGCTTGGGTTGAAGCTGTGCGGTTGCCAGGTCTTGCAGTTCTTGTGCCACGTCAGGGTTTTGCTGAGCGGGCTGCTGGACAGCGAGGTTGCCCTCGTTTTTCTTTTCACAGCCTTCCAACATTGCAGCGGTCGCCGGGATTGCGAGTGCAAGGAGCAGGAAGCGGATAGCCTTGGACTGATTACGCATGAGAATTCCTAAGAGTGATTACCTGCCTTGTATAGCAACGTAATCAGCTAGCTCCACCAACGCATTCGGCGCGCTGACAAAAGGCACCCGCGAGCTAACAAAGAAAATCGGACGCCAAGCGTCCGCTGTTTTAAGAGAGCGTGCGCGGGTCAGAACCCGCGTTCCTGTCGTTCGGCGTCTTCCCAAGCGCCGAGCAGTTGCTTGGCCTGGGTGACGAACTCAGGTTCACGGTCGAAGACGTTGCATTCGCCGTAGGTGCCCGAGGCATCCAAAGCTTACGGGCCTTGAACGTCTCAAGCAGTCAAGGCGTAGTGACCTGGTGCACGCGAGCCAGCATCTTGCACAACTCCTTGCCCAGCTGGTGCCCCTCGAAGTTGGCAACGAGACGCTCGACCTGGCTCTTCCAGACGCCAACGTCAGTGAAGTCGCCCCTTGGAGACAATTCCCAGGCGTGCCCGAACGGTGTGCAGCCCAGGAGCCCGGAGCGTTTTTCTGGCGGTTCTTCGTCATACACCCACAGCTCGAGTGCGACCCGACCCCTGAAAGGGCGCAAAAGCGGTATGCGCAGCACCCAAGACGTGTGGAAGACACGGTCGGAGTCCGGAAGGCGCCACACTTGGGTCACCGTGCCCTCCAGCTCCCGCTTGGGCGTGAGCACCTGGTAACTCGGGTCGTCCTGGCGCTCCAGCACGAAGCCAGCCTCTTGAAGCTGGTGCTGAGTCACAGCCAAGGCCTCTTGAAGCTTGGGCAAGAAGGCCTGTTCACCGACCCACAGCTGGGCCTGCCTCTCCGCCCGGAGGTTGAGCACATCGTTGGCCAAGTAGTCGAGCACCGCGTCGACGATGGACTCCTGCGCTTGAGGAAAGTCCGGCCCGTCCAGGCCAGCCAACCCCTCTTCAACATGTGCCTGCCACGCCCTGTATGACGCCAACGGCGGCATGCCCGTCGTCCCGTATGTGAGGACATAGCCATTGGCAAAGCCAAACGCTGCGACTTCGCCCGGTGAGCCATTCGGGTCCGTGCCGGCCTTGAGTTGAGCGGTCACTGTTACGCGCCCGCAATCAGCCTCCCCCCAACTGAGCGACAGCGCTAAGCTGGCATGGAACGGCGTCGGGAAGTCTTGGTGGCTCCAAGTCGCTTCGATGCAAGCGAGGATTTGATGGCCCAATATTTTGATGCTCGAGTCTGGCAGTGACTCCGGCACGTAGCTCGCAGAAATCAGCGCATCCGACAACAACTTGTCGACACGGCCTAGCCGGTCGACCAGGTTGGCGGTCTCCACCCACGAACGCACCTGCTCCGCGCACTTCCACGGAGGAGTTGGTAAGACTGACTGTGCGATTTCTGTCATGTTCTGCAACATATTACACCTCGTTCGCTAATTATCAAAACGGTCGAGATTGGGCTAGAACGTCGTTAAAAAAGCCCCTGCATCAATGGATGCCGGGGCTTGGAATTTGAAGGCGGAAGCTAGCTCGGGGTCATCGCTGCTTCGTACTGCTCGATGCGCTCAAGCGTGAGCCATTCGGGTTTTTCGGGCAGTGCCGCATAAACCTCTTTCATCTTGGCAATTTGCTGCACCTCGTCACCGGCCCAGAGATGCTTCTGGGCGCGGTTGCCGCAGCCCAGATAGTAGTCGCAGTCTTGCTGCAGACGCGCCAAGAGCTGGTAGTCGAACTTGGTGGTGTCGTCAGGGGCGCTCATCGTATTTCCTGGTTTAGGTTAATGTGGTTGTCCTCTGTCGTCTAGCGACTTAAGGCTTGTTGCTCCCAACAAAGAGAAGCAGCCCCACAAAATGCCGAGCTGTTCCTGAAAAACGCGGCTTATGTCAAGCGCTGGCGCGACTGCAAAGCTCGTCCACAACCAGGCTACGCAGCTGGTCGAGCCGGTTCGGAACGCCACTGGAGCTCGCAAAACAAAGGCCGATGCAGTCCTGCGCCCGCTCAAACCAGTGGGCGGGTGCCAGGGTCTCGCCAACGCCTGCGTGCACATCGAGGTTCAGGCTGAAGGGCTCCGTGCCGAGGACGTCGACGACCTGCTCAAAATCCTCGCCCTCAGGGCTTTGCAGCTCGACATAGAGCCTTGCCTGGCTCTGGGTCGAAATCGTCCAATCGACACACATGGTCAGCACATGCTTGCTGTCGGGGTGGCGGAGCTGCGACCGAGACCAGTGCACAAGCAGTTTGGCGCCCCCTTGCACGGCCACGCCAAGCAGCGGCTCGCCTTCCAGGACGAAACCCTCCCGGTCCAAGTTCTCACGCAAGGCCTGCGTTAGCGTCAGGAGCGGCAACGAAAACTTGTCCTCGAGCGCCCACTGGCGCCACGCCTGCATCAACTCCTCGAACGTCTGCGGATAGCTGCCGTCCTCGAAGACAATCGGCAGCTCGGGATGGGTTGAGAACAGCTCCATCATCTCAGGACTTCAGGCTAAAGCCCGAGCGCGCAGCTCGACCATCTCCAGGCGCTTCCGCACCTTGAGCGGACTGGCTAGATTTTCTGCACCGGCAAATCCGAGCGTGTGCTGGGATTGCGCCAACTGATTGCACAGCGGCCCCCGGTAGCGCACCCCGTCCGAGTCCCGGACAAACGCCAGGGCTGCCTGCCCCCTGTCCAGCTCAGGCTCGCCGTCCGGTGAAGCGGCAATGGCTCGAAAAGCAGCGAAGTCCAAGGTCATCGAACGAGCTACGTGCCGGAGCCACCGACAGGCTCCCCAAGGGAATCGGCGCGCAAGGTCTCGAAGCCGGAGACGTCGAACTCTTCGCGTATGTCCGTACCGTTTATGACGTAGTGGTCCGCGCGGCAAGCCCAGCGGTTGTCAGGGCCCTTGGCCGTGACCTGCACCTTGATGCCCACCACCTCCGGCGGCAGGAGCTCGCCTCCCGTGTTCTTGCGACCACTGAATTGGATGGCCGCAAAATTGTCGTCGGGCTTGGGATAGAACGTGACGTCGTGGAAGTGCTGTGCACGCTCGGCAATCCACTTCGTGAGCGGATGCTCGGTAGCGGTGTCCGTTTCGGTGCGACCCAGCATTGCCCAGAACATGCGCTCCTGGTTGGCCTCGTAAGCCCGCTCCAGCCAGGCGTCGAGTTCTGCAGTGGAGCCAGTGTAGCCTTGCGTAGCGAGGTCCATCCGAAGCTGTTCAAGGATGGTGGGGTGCAGGTATCCGGTCATGGTGTAGAAGCGAAGGAAATCGGGTGAACTGGGAAGGCGTAGGTTTCAATGGTTGAAAGCAACCCCAAGTGACTAAGTTTAGTGGAGCTTTCCGTAGCCATTGTACCAAAGCGTGAGTGCGAATTGTCGACGATGACCTTTACAATAGCAGCTGTTTACCAGCCTAGAATAGTTGATAAAAGGCGGGCTGCCGCCCTTTCTGAAAAGTCGGCACTTGCGCAGCATGTCAACCATCGAGTAAAGTCGCCAGCAAGGCAGCCACCCCTGCCTGGACGCCGGAGGGCTGCGATGCAGCCTGTGCGCCGAATACACGGTGTGTAGGGTTGAGATTTGATGAGCTGCCTGATTGGGTACTTTTCCAACCTGGCCATGCTTTCGGTGTGCACCATCAGCCACGGTAATCCGGCGCTGTAGCTCGTGGTGCATGCGTCGCAGCGGGCCAATGAGGAGAGTCTCATGACCAATGAGGTAGGAACCACGTCCCCCGTCGAACAAGCCAACGAGCAGGCAACTGGACGATTTCGTCCCGAGTCCCTCTCGCACTTCAAGGAAGTGGCCAAGAACATGGCGTGGCTTCTCGAACGCCCCGTGCAAAAGTGCCAAGAAGACTTGGCCCGCATCTGGGGGTATTCCGGACTCCACGAACTTCAGCAGGTGTTGAAGCGGCCCGGGCCCGCCGGTCCCTTCGAGCCTCGCTACAACTATTTGGGAACCGACAACGAAGCCCTGGTTGAGGGTCACGAGCAGCGCATCCTCCACATCTTATTCGGAGTGCCCAAGCACTACTGGCGCTCCGAAGACGCCTGGGCCACCGACGAAAAAGGCTACCTGGTCTTCGAGATGGGGCTGTTCCAAGAAGCGGCAGAGCACCGCGCGTGTGTCGAGAAAATCAAGTTGGCCTTGACCTATGACCAGCCACCTGACACCTGGCCCCTGATAAACGGCTGGCCCTTGGGGCTTCGGTCGTGGTTGGCTGCCCGGTACACGGAGCCCCTGAGCCTGGCCGACGGTTGGCAGGCGGTTCTACCCCCGTCGCGCTATGTGCACATGGAACATGCCAATCTTCAGTGGCAACGTCGAACGGCAGGATTGGCTCGGCTGGCGACCATGTTCCAAATCCTCGCACCCAGGGTGCAAGGTCAAAAGCCCGCCGGAATGGGACAAGTTGACTTCAGCGAATTCGAGGACGACGGTGGCGGTCTGCGCGATTCGTCTTGGGAAAGCTATTGCTTGCGAGAGTGGCTTCTGAAAAAGCATTCGCATGGCAGGCAAGCCACGACATCTGGACAGGGTGACTTGGTTCAAGCGTTCATCGAACGGCCCTCGCGAGCGACCGCCGCGGCTTGTGAGTTCGTCGCGGACTTGAAAGACCCCGTTGCCTTTCGAGACCGGTGGGCGTTCGAGGCCTACAAGGCGGCGCTCACCAGCTACCCCGACAGGAGCCAGGGCCTGTACTCATCAACGCTTGCGGATGGTGCCATCCAGAGCCTGCTTCTCCATGCAGACTGCGATTGCGCGGACATCGGCAGGTCCGACGGGTGCCAACTCTGGCGACTCGACTGCACCTGGTCCGAAGTGGCGCAGCCTGCAAACGCAGGCGGCCGGCCCACCGTGCAGCCCGTTATCCATGCCACCGGCTCGCTGATTGTTCCCTACAACGACGACCTGGTCTGCATGACGACCACGGATTGGTACTTCTGTCATGACGCATCTGAGTTCTCCAGCGAGACCGCTGCCTGGGTTTTCGACAAGGTCTACCTCCCGGCAGTAGGGGTGAAGTCGTTGGACTTCACCTACCGCGAGGGCATGTATTCCATTATCGAGATTGAGGAAGTGCTGCTTTCCAGCACTGTCACCGTCGAGGTGCTACGGGCCTATTTCGGCAGGCTCCTGCGAGCCTTCGACGCAGGATGCCTTCCCGAGTCGTACGGCGGGTGGTGCGAGACGCTCGGCCTCACGTACTACGACAGGGATGAAAACGAAAGCCGCAACGAAAACGGCAATTATGCGGACTACATCTACACACCCGCAGTTTTGCTGATTGCGGTTCAAGGATGTGGGCTGACGTCGGTAGAAGCAACGAGCAAAAGCGGCAAGCGCGTGTCCAGCCTGAAGCCCTCCGCAAAGAAGGGTTCGACACCCGAAGGAAAGGAGCTCGCAGCAAAGATACTGCAGGCGACCAAGGGGCTCGACGTCGACGTGGTCGTCTACGACGGCAGTGTGTAGGCCAAATGCGGACCAAGCGCGGTCCGAACGTGGGATGCCGCGGAACGCCCGGATTCCGGCCTGTCAGCGGCTGACCAGCTCCTCCAGCTGCCGCAGAAGCTCGCCAACCGCTGCCTCAACGCTCGTTGCTCGCCCGGTCTCCAAAACCCCTTGATACCAGCCTTTCCACGCTCGGAGCTGTTCCGGCCCCTCCGGCATGGCTCGCAGCTCATCCCGAGCTGCATGGGACGCCAGCAACACCGACAACGTCTGCCCGTCGAGCACATCGCGCTCAGGGCCATCCCATTGGGCCAGGTCGGTGGCAAGCGCCAAGTCGAACTGAATGCGACCAATGAGTTGCGGCGACCAGTTCAGCACCATGCGGGCTATCGCCTCGAAAGGGACGGCGGAGTCCGGATGGCGCCAATTTTGGCTGACCGTGGCCTCAACCGCAGCCAGCCCTTCGTAGACCTTGACCACGTCACGCACCTCGCCGTCGCGAACGAACCCGCTCGCTGAGAGCGCAGCGTTCAATCGCTCGAGGGCTGGCAATGCGTGCGACGGCAGCCCCTGGCTCACCATGAAGGCCTGGGCTTCGGCCTGACACAGCTGCGAATAGTCAAGTGCGCTCATCAAAGGACTATGAAGGCGTTGCCGCGCTGTGAGCACAGTGCAACGTGAGCTCTCATTTTAGCGGGCAGTCGAGTTCCGCTCAAGGGTTGCAGTCCTTTTGTCCCTGCTTTTTAGTACCCGCGCTTGCTGCGTCGCGCAGCAAGCAGTTCGCTACACCGGCAAGGACAACCACACTTCAAAGGAAAGCTCATGCAAGAACCCATCAAGTGGCCCTCGATTGGTCACTTCCGAAACGTCGTCAGCTCGGTTGCGTATCGCACGCAGTTCACCGGCACGTTCGATGACCAGGGTGCTCCGGTGCTGGACGCTACCAAGCGTCTGCCGAGCCTGCGCTTTCGCGGAACGGTCAAGCTCCACGGCTGCAACTCCGGCGTCATCCAAGACAACGAAGCGGGCAGCCTGGTCGCCCAAGGTCGCGAAATCATCCTGACGCCTGAGCTGGACGGCTACAAGTTCTACCAGTTCTCGCTGGCGCAAGAACCACTGCTCAAGACGCTCTGCCAACAGCTGGCAAGTCTGCGCACGCCGGCCGTCGAGCTGTTTCTAAAAGACAACCCGGACGCCAAGTTCGTGCTCTTTGGTGAATGGTGCGGCCAAGGCGTACAAAAGAAGTGCGCCGTGGGCAAACTCGAAAAGCTCTTCGCCGTCTTCCGTGCCGGTTACGCCGGCGCACTGCCGGACGACATCAGCCGCGACGACCGCCCCTTCGTGTGGCTGCCGCCAGAACAAGTGGCGGCGGCCGTGGCCAACGAGGCGTGCGCGGCTGCGCGCATCTTTCACATCGAAAACTTCCCTGTTTTCGACCGTGTCGTGGACTTCAATGACCCGGACGCGTTCCTGGCCGAGGCGGCGGAGCTGACCCGCCAGGTCGAGCAACGTTGCCCGGTGGGCGCGGCCTTCGGCATCGAGGGTATCGGTGAAGGCATCGTCTGGCAATGCGTCGAGCCCGGCTGGGAGCACCCCCGCTACACCTGCAAAATCAAGGGTGACAAGCACAAGGTGTCCAAGACGGACAACACGAGCACCATCGACCCCGAGGTCGCCGCCAACATCGACAAGTTCGTCGAGATGACGGCAACCGACGCTCGCATGGAGCAAGGTCAAGCCGTTCTCGAAGCGCGTGGCGTCACCCTCAACAAGACCACCATCGGTGAGTTTCTGGGTTGGGTTGCGCGCGACATCCTCAAGGAAGAAGCAGACCTCATCGCCGCGGCCAACGTGGAGGTGAAGCTGCTGACCAAGGCCATCAACAAGGCCGCCACGACCTGGCTACGCCAGAACGGCATCCTGTAGTACGACAGACCGCCCTCCCAGGTCGCCACCCTTTCAGCCACCCTCGCTTTTCGAAGCCAGGGTGGCATCTCTTTTGTGCTGCCCCCGATATGGCCCGGGTTAAAGAGGTTCGCTACACGAGCCCCCTTATTGAAGGACCTTGCCATGCGCAGAACCGCCGTCGCCGCCTTTTTCATTTTCCTGTTCGCAGGCATCTACTCGCTGAAGTGGGTGCCAACCCCCGAGACGATTGCCTTTGTGCGCACCCTTGTTGATTTCAGCAATTCAGGCGTCGCCAAGGTGCTTGCGGTTGTAGTTATGCTGGGAGGAAGTGCGGCTGCTGTTGCCCATTGCGGCATCATGGGGTCAGTCGTGGGTATCGGCTTTGCGGCCTTCATCAACTGGGTGCCGTCCCTGCTTCTGGCCGCCATGCTGAGCGCCAACCCGACTGCGGCTACTCCGGCACAAGCGCAAGGTGCACCTGCGGTGCAGGCTCCCGTGGCAACGCTGTCCGCGCCTGTCTCGCAACCGAAGTCGAAGTAACGGCCCCGCAGGTACTTCGAGCAAGGTCGCGCCGCCCATGCGAGTGCCAACGGTTCGTGCCAACGACATCGTCGTCGTGGGCGCTGGCCCCGTGGGGCTGTGGACGGCTATCCAGCTCAAGAAGCGTTACGCCGGCGCCAACATCGTCATCTACGAACGTCACGAGGTCTACCAAAGGTTCCACGTGCTTCGCCTGGACCACTGGAGCCTGCTGCTCTACGGTGCCTTCAACCGTCAGCCATGGGAGCAGGCGTTCTACCAGGACGTCACGGGCAAAAGCGTCGGCCGCGTGCGCTTGGCGTTCAGCCGCTCGCTTTACATCCGAACCAATGACTTGGAGACTGCGCTTCGGGCCTACGCCTCTCACGAAGGTCTCACCCTCGTCAATCGCAAAATCAGTAGCGCGGCTGAAGTCCAAGCACTGCACCCAGGCTGCACGATGTTCGTTGCCGCTGATGGCGCGCACAGCGTCCTTCGGCAAGAACTGCTTGGGTCGGATGCCGTCACGCGTCACGACCTCCAACGAGTTGTCGAGCTGAAGTTCGAAACGGTGGGCGAACCCCGTCGGCTCTCCTTGCGACAACTGTGGCAGCTCAATCGGAGACTCCCATTCACCGTCACCGAGCACGTCGGTCGGAAAAAGGGCGAGGCCACGCCCGTGACGCTGAGGCTGCTCGTCGATAGGGCCACCTACGACGCTTTGCCTGAGATGTCCTTTAAATCGCCGCTCTCCTTGGGGCATACCGGGCTGCCCGCAAGCATTCGAGACAGTGTCACGGCCTACCTCGAGTTCCGAGAGGCTGAGCTGCGCACCGCGGCAATACCTAACAGCTCCAGGCTGTCCAAGCTTCCCCTGCACTTGTACGCAGCAAAGAACTTCGCAGTCCTGCACGGTTCCCGCGCCTGGTTCTTGGTGGGTGATGCGGCCATGGGCGTGCCGTACTTTCGTTCCCTCAATTGCGGAATGCTCCTGGGCTCGAGATTGGCGATGCTTGTCGGAAGAAACGGTGGACTGGAGCCAAAGAAGTTGCCAAAGCTGGTGGCACGGTTCGAGCGTCGTCGTGCGGTCCACGTCGCGGTCGAGTTCAACATTGCTCGCGCAAAAGACGGGGTGCTCAACCTGTTCAAGTCGGTTCGAGCTGCGGTCGCTTCTGCCCATCCGTGAGCTCAACCCACACCTGCACTTAGCGCGAAGTCTCTTCGTCGATGACCCGCAAGAGCTGTCGCCAATCCGCCATGAAGGCCTGCGGCCTCAAGGATTGAACGAACGCAGGAACCTGGGCGATGAACTCGCTCAGGGTCGTCACGTCCGCGTGCGGACGGCCGCGCTCACCGCGTTCATAGTGCTGCCCACGCAAGACACCTTTCTGGCCCGGCGGCTCCCAGAGAGTCATTCCCCATTTGACCCAGCCTCGTTCACCCGGTTCGTGGTTCACGTTCACGCGAAAGGTCGCCACGCAGGGCACCTCACAATCGGGATGCCGAAACTCGACGGCCTGAAACACAAACAAGCTCGCAGGCCACTCCAGCACGCGGTGGACGCACTCTTGGACCGTCGCTTCAAAGCCCGCGTCAGTGAGCTGTTTTCGAGCAGTCTCCGTGACGGCTGCGAGCGTGTCCGTGAACTTGGTCTCCTGTGCCCATTGGTTCATCAGAGCCTGAAACGGGTCTGCTTGCGCTTGCGCGAAAACATCGGACGGGTGAGTGGCAGCGGACGTCATAAACACGCATTTTACATCAGCGTCCGTAATGCATCAACGCCAAGCCCGTTGAGTCTGTCGTCCCCGAAAATCGTCTGCTATTGCGGAGGCGCCGTCGGAGAAAGAGACCCATCAATCTGGTCCGCAATCTGTCGCAATATGCCTGGCAAACTCAATTGAAGTTCAAGCGGGCCTTGGCAACTGAAGCCTGAACCGGCGTGGCCATTGACGACAACGAGCAAAACTCCCTCGGCACGGGCAAGTCCTCGAACCTGAGTACACAGGGCGTCATATTTTCCAGGGCCTAGAGGCATGGCAGCAGTCTCTGTTGAAGCTTGGCATAGCATACGCCTGCCGGCAGCGACCCACGGCCACACCCCGTCCAACGCCGCCCTAAACCCAGGTCTTCCACGCGCCTTTGGACTTTCCAAACACGACATGAAACGTGAGGGCTTCCGGCCCAGGCTTTGCCAAACCCGTCGCAATGGTTGGCGGCCAGACCACGTCCACGTTGACTTCGCAGCGGAAACCGAGGCGGTCGGATGCGATGAGCTCGCGAGTACAAGGCCCTTTGGCAACGCTTGTCACGCTGGCCAGGTCGAGACGAAGCGGCGAAGTCATCCCGCTGACGCGTATGTCCTCGCGCAGGACCCGATTGACCTCATCCTGCGTAGGCTCGACGTCTTTGGGGATGCTGACAAGCAAGGCGAGGGCCACGAAGCCCAGGGCAATCGACCCCGTCAGTGCGATGAAGTGGCTTGTTTTCATGAGTCAGTATGTGCTCGAGAGTTATCCCGCCGTCCCTAGGGCGTCGTCACGCTTTCCAGGTGGGTCAGCACTCGGTCCGCCAGACGCCCCACTTCTGCCAGGTCGACGTTTTTCCAGGCGTCCTCGAGCCTGGTCGACCACTCTTGAGCGGAGGTGAAACCGCCCTTGGTCGTCAGCCGCATCTGCTGCTGATAGGGATTGTTGTGCAGGATACCGTGCTCTCCCGGCAAACCTGCGTCGTCATGCATCCAGACCTGGAAGTAGCTCAGTCCCAACGTGTTGCCGCCCCACAGGACGTGCAAGGATACTTCGACCACAAACGGCATCTCGCAGTCCGGATGCTTCCAGCGTTGGCGCGCCCAAGTCACGAGCGTGCCCGACTGCGGCGTCATGACGCAGCCTTGCTCGAAGACGTTCAGTTGCTCAAAGCCCGCAGTTTCCAAACGATTGACCACGGCGTCTTGAATCGGAAGCAGCCGCGGAAGCAGCGCCTCGCTCTCGCCCCACGCCTTGGCCAGCTCGATAGCCTCGAGAACAACTTCAAAGGGCGTCATGGGGTCGTCACATGCTCCAGCTGAGCGAGCAACACATCCGCCAGGTGGTCCACCTCCGTCATGTCCAGGCTCGCCCAAGCGGTCTGCAGCGCCGACTGCCATGCCTGTACAGACCCAAAAGCGCCATTGCGTGTCAGGTGCATTTGCTTCAGGCGGTAGAGGCTGCCCGCTCGGCCCGGCTCGCCCGCGTCGGTGTACACGCGGGCTTGCACGTAGCTCTTGCCCAAGTCGGACCCACCGTAAACAAGCAAGGCCGTTTCGACGAAAAAGGGAAACACCCTCTCCGGGAGTGAATACTGCTGAACCGCTAGCGTCTTGAGCAATTCGCCGTCAAGCAGCGTGTGGCTGGACACTTGCCAGCTGTCCAGCGACTCGAAGCCAGCCGCCGCCAATCGATTGGCCAACAACTCTTGTAGAGGGAGCAGCACGGGCGCCAAAGCCTTGGACTCGCCCCACGTCTGAAGAACAACTTCAAAAGGCGTCATGGCGTCGTGACCCGTTCTACCTCGTCAACCAGTTGGTCCGCCAAGCGCTCCGTCCACTCCGGCTCGACGCTCGCCCAAGCGGACTGCAATGCGGCCTCCCACGCCTTTGCGGACTCGAAGTCCGCCATCCGCGTCAGCTGGCGCGAGGTCATGAACGACAGGTTGCCTTCGCGGCCCGGCTCGTCTGCGGGGGTGTACGCGCGGGCGAACAAGGTGCTCTTTCCCAGGTCGAAGCCCACGAACACGTACATGGCCGCCTCGACGAAGAACGACACCTCGCCGTCGGGCTGTGAATAGTGTCGCACCGCCAATGTCTTGAGCAGCTCGCCATCCGTGGTCAACCGACAGTCCACCTGCCAGTTGTCCCGATTTGCGAAGCCGGCCGCCTCAAGTCGCGTAGACAGCGCCTCTTGAAGCGAAGCCAGGTGCGGCGTCAGCGATTGCGCCTTGCTCCACGCAGCCAGCTTGGCAACAGTCTCGGGGTGAAAGTCGTCGTTTGTCACGACGTTCCGTCAGGCGCCGTCCGGCAGTGACATGGCATCCGCTACCCCTGCTCCGTGACCAAGGAAGATGTCCGCACCCGGTGCGTCTGGGTTGAACCGGAATTCGAGCTTGGGCAGCACTTCAGACGGATGCGGGCTGCCTTCATACAGCCAAGCCTTGGTGCGTCGCATGGCCTCCGCCGCTACCGTCGGGTCTTGCTCGATGAGCTTGCCATCCGCGTCGTAGGCCCACGGAAATTTCTTGCGCAGCGCGGCGTCCATCAGCGCTGACAACGACCCTTGGCTCGCGATGCTGGCCGCCAGAGCGTGCATCACGGCGCTCTCAGGACTCACCGGAGCGTCGGTCATGCTGCGCCGCCTTCAATGCTCTGTGCCGGAGCCACCTCGAGCAGCGCCAGCAGCCGCTGCGTTCCCGCGATGGCGTCCTCGTACTCTTTGAGCTTGGACTGCAGGAACTCGACGTCCCCCTCGACGTGGCCGCCGTGGTTGGTCGTGACCAGCACGTGCTTTCCGTCCTTTTCGACCACCCAAGCCTTGTCATCGCATTCCCAGCCCGAGTAGTAGACCGGTGCCTTGTCCACGACCAGGCAGCGCTGGCCCTTGAGCACCCGCCAGCGCTCCTTCTCACGTTGAGCACGCGCGGACTTTTCATGCGTGCACGCGTTCAGGAAGTTTTCCAGGGCCTCGTCAGCCGAGGCTGCTTGCCACAGCGCGTCGCTGGCAATGCGGGCTTCCGAGCGCGGGATGCCGTGAAGCGCCGCCGTGTCCCAAACATCTTTCATCAGCAGGTCGTCGGCGTTGCCTTCGAGGCCTGACAGATGCGCCGCCAGCACGAACCGCGTTTGGCTCAGCTCGCCAATGTAGGCTTGGCGCTTGACCGCGAACGTGTTGTCGTTGTCGCCCCACACGAAACGATTGTCCACATGGTCGAGGAACTCGTCGCTCAGCTCGGCCGCCGGGGTGACCACATGCGGGCGCAGCTCCTCGATTCCCGATTGGACGATGAGCTGCTCGACGAAGGCTTTGGCCGCAATGGTCTGCTCGGCCACCAGGGCGCGAAACTTCGCCAAGTTGGCGGCTTGGATTTCTTGAGAAACTTCGGCAGCTTCGGCGGTTTCGCCAGTTTCGGAGGCGGCAGTTTTGTCGGTCATGTTGTTCTTGTAAAAGCGATGTCGGTGAGGTGTGGGGTCCATTTTACCAACAACATGCTTTTAGCTCAAGACAAGCCATGCCGTTCAGGTGCCAAACTTGACAGGAACCCTTTCAGGCTGAGGCGCAGTTTTCCAGGTGGGCCATCGCGTCATCCGCAAGAATGTTGATGCGCGCCGGCGTCAGAGTGGCCAGCCCTTGCTGGATGTGGTCCTGCCAGTCCCACGACTTGGCGAACCGAATTCGCGACGACAGGTTCAAGCTCTTCAAGTAGGTGCGCTCAGCGAGGACGCCTGGCCCCTGTGCTTTTCGCTGCGCCTCGGTCTGCATGTCTGCCAGGCAGGCTTGCAGCGTGCACTTACCCAGCCGAGCTCCCGCCCACGGCAGCCTCAACGAGGAAATCACCGCAAACGGGATGGGCGAGTCGGGATGTCGCCAGATTTGCGTTCGCGAAAACACGGCCACGCCTTCGCCAGCCGGCATGTCGCACTTGGCGTCGTCTTTGCCTGCGCCGAGGAACCCTGCAGCGGCCAGACGTTGTTTCAGCGCTTCGTGCAGAGGCTCCACGGGTGCCAGCATGTTGCCCATCGCAACCCAAAGACGTAGGGTCGTCTCCACTGCGCCCACCACTTCGGGCGGCGTTTCAGGCAACGTGGCAGGCAAGCTGTCGGGTGGGTTCTTGACGCGCGCCTCCTTGTCGTAAGGCACTGTCAGGGCAGTGTGCAGACCAATCATTTGGTACATTTTACCACATCAAGTGTGGTGCTGCCGGAGCTTCTCTGCCGCCAAGCCTTTCAGGCCGACGCACAGCTCTGCCGGTGCACCATCGCATCCTCCGCAAGGACGCGCCTCCATGACGGTTTAGCCCGCTTCAAACCGACCTGGCTGAGTTCCGTGTGCCTTTGGCCTATGTCCGGTTCACAGCGATGAGAAGTGCCTACACCTGCTGCAGTAGGCACTTGTGCCTATTCACAGTACTTCGACACTTCGCCCAATTTCAAATGAACTCAATCGCGCGCATCTACGTCAACAACATCGAGGTCGGCACCCTCATGACCTCGCAATACCAAGACATCCGAAAGCAGGCATTCGAGGATTGGCGGCTCTACGTCCTCCAAAGCCTGAACATCATCGGTGTGCTCCTGCACCTATGTATTCAAGTTATTCGCGGCATCCCGATGCTTTGGTTCCTGGGAGCAGTGCTCTTCGAGCTGACGGCGCCCGCCGAAGCGGCTTCAGTCCTAAAACAACTTCTACAACTGCAGCCCACAGCCCAAGCTCATTACCTAGGGCAGCTCCTGTGGGAGACAGGTCTGATGTCCCTGTGCCTGGTAGTGCTGCCGAGCGTACTGGGAGCCCTCCGCGTACCCGGTTACCTGAACGTGTTCGACCTGGCAATTAACAGGAAGATTCGCGAAATTCTTGAAGTGCCCGCCGAAGGCACTATGAACGTGTTGGTGCTGTCCGCGGAAGGCACCTCCGAGAAATGACCAACCAGGACCGGTTTCGACAACTGCTCCAGGAATACGGATTGACTCAAGCAGCTAGTGCCGCGCTGCTCTGTAAACAGACCCAACGCCCTTGCTCTGTTCGGGCGGTTCGTTCCTGGCTCAACGACCCCCAGAAGCTCAGCGCACGCCCCTGCCCCGACTGGGCGGTCAAAGCGCTGGAAACAGCCCTGGGCCTCGCTTAAAGCTTCCCTCCCACCTCAGTGAGCTTGCTGAGTATCACATGGTGCTGTAAAATGTTGTTTCTGGAAATACGGTCCCCTTGCATGCCCGCCCCTGATACTGCCTTTGTCGTCTGCTTCTTGAACCGGGACTTCCTGTACCGTCGGTTCATTTGGAAAGCTTTCCTGACGAAGGAGGCCGCACGGACTTGCTGGGCCGCGCACGAGCACGACTACGGCGTCACCTACGACGAGAAGTTGGCACGTGGGGACGTCGTTGAATACGAAGTGCCGGCGCGTGAGCACGCGAAAATAGCCAAGACCGGGCTCGTGTGGGCCGCGGTCGGCGGGACTAAAACCGACTGGACGCTGATTTCAGTGAGTGCCAGCCGTTCGGGACTGGTAAAACGGGCGCGCGAGACCCACCCAAACTGCACTGACCTCAAGCTGTTTCACCACAGCACCGCCGGTGGCGTCTTCCTGGTGGACGGCTATCCCCTGCCGACACACTACCTCCAGGACCAGGGCGCCTTGGTCGTGCCACCCGGCGTATACGGCTAACGCCCGCCGGCACCCGTCACGCTCAAATGGGTTTTAGAGTACGCCACGACGTCGTCGTTGAAGCGGCGCAATACGCTCATGGCTTGTTCGCAGAAAGGCGCTCATCGACCCTGACCCGAACATGGCGTCTTGGAACGATGTGGTTGCGACGCTTGCCACCGACTTCGACGACAAGCGCATCGTTTGCACCGTCGGCATCTGCGCAAACTGAAGAACCCGCCAACTGATTTTCGAAGCCCTCACAGGACACGTCTTATGAGGGCTTCTCTGTGTTGTCGCACCAGCGCACAAGAGGTACCTCAGGAGCTTTGGCTCCTGAAGTACCGGACGTCAGACCACGCGGTGAATGTCGTGCGTGACGATGCCGGTCGCTGCGTCCGGCACCTCGAACCACTCACGCTGCGCGAGCGACGCCTGGAGGTCTTCCAGGCCCGTGGCCCAGTGCTCTCGCATCGTATCGAGACTGAACTCGTAGTCCTTGCAGTACGTCTCGTACGACTTGTTCTTGTAAATCAGCTGGATGATGTTGGCCGTGCCGCTGTTGGCCAGCGCTTCAGCTTGCGCACACCACGCGTTGTCCTTGCGCTTGGCCTCGGGGATGAGGCTCAGCAACTCCTTGAGAAGCACTGCGTTGCGCTGCGTCCGTGCGACCTGGTCGGTCACCATGCGCGTGCGGCTCGAGAACTGGATGTCCTTGGTACGCTCGGAGATGGCCGCCAGGTCGCTCGGCAGCGGCCCCTCGGCGCTCCACAGGTCCACCTGGAATACGAGCGTGTTTTGCTGCTGCATCTCGCCCAGCACTTCCGACAGCGGCGTGTTGGAGACGAGCCCGCCGTCCCAGTAGAACTGGCCGTCGATTTCCACCGCAGGAAAGCCCGGCGGCAGCGCGCCCGAGGCCATGAAGTGTTCCGGCAGCAGAACATCGCGCGTGTTGTCGAAGTAGACGAAGTTGCCCGTTTCGACGTTGACCGCGCCCAGCGACACTCGCATGGGGCCCTTGTTGATGCGCTCGAAGTCCGCGTACTTCAGCAGCGTCTCCTTCAGCGCCGACGTATCGTAGAAGCTGACTTCCGACGGCTTGGGTGTTTGCCACATCGTTTGCCACATAGTCAGCCACGCCGGTGCCCGAGGCGTGAAAAAGCCTTGCTGGCCCTCAAGCATCGCGCGCGTCGCCGCCAGCTGGCTCAGGCTCTTGCGAACTTGTTCGCCCAGTGCATTCGCGTTCTCACCGAGCGCACCCATGAGAGCCGGGAACATCGCCGGTCGGCAAATCGTGTTCCAGAAGCCTTCAAGCGCCGCTTGACGGTCTTCAGGCGCATTGCCCGCGATGACGGCTGTATTGAGGGCGCCGATGGAGATGCCCGCAACCCAGTTGGGTTCAATCCGAGCGTCCAGCAAGCCCTGGATAACACCGGCCTGGTACGAGCCCAGGGCACCCCCGCCTTGCAGCACCAGCGCCACGTTGTCGTAGCGTTGAGCAATCGAGGCCTGGAGGGTGTTCTGGGCACCTGCCGGCACCGCGGCACGGCCAGCCTTACGGCGCACCGGTGCCGGGGCCTTGCTGGCCGCCTTCGCGTGCACCACGGTCATTGCATGAACCAGCCGTGGCTGACCACGAACGATTGGCCTGTCAGCGCCGCCGTCTCGAAGCCGGCCAGGAACGACACCATGTTGGCGACGTCTTGCGTGGTGGTGAACTCGCCGTCGACGGTCTCCTTGAGCATGACGTTCTTGATGACGTCCGCTTCCGAAATGCCCAGCGCCTTGGCTTGCTCCGGGATTTGCTTGTCCACCAGCGGCGTGCGCACGAAGCCCGGGCACACGGTGTAGGCGCGAACGCCGTGAGCGGCGCCTTCCTTGGCCACGACCTTGGCCAGGCCAATCAGCGCGTGCTTGGCCGCCACATAGGCGCACTTGAGCTTGGAGGCTTCGTGCGAGTGCACCGAGCCCATGTAGATGACCGAGCCGCCGCGGCCGCTGGCGTACATGTGGCGGATGGCCGCACGCGTGGTCAGGAAGGCGCCGTCCAGGTGGATGGCCTGCATCTTCTTCCAGTCAGCAAACGAGTACTCTTCGATGGGCGCCACAATCTGGATGCCCGCGTTCGACACCAGGATGTCGATGCTGCCGAACGTGTCCACAGCCTTCTGGATGCCCGCGTCGACAGCCTCCTCGCTCGAGACGTCCATGGCCACCGCGATGGCCTTGCCGCCGGCGGCGATGATTTCGTCCGCAGCGGCTTGCGCGGCCGCCAGGTTCAGGTCGGCGATGACGATGGCCGCGCCCTTGGAGGCCAGGTCCAGTGCGCAGTGCTTGCCGATGCCGCTGGCGGCGCCCGTGACCAGGGCAACCTTGTTCGATACAGTCATGATGGTTCCAAAAAGAGAGGGAAAGAGAAGAGACGAGCGGACACGACCGCGCCCCACTCCGAGGGGCGGAGCCGGGCATGCGCGGGTTAGCGGTTGGCGAGGTAGTCGAAAGCGACTTCGCCGTACGGCAGAGTGAGGTTGGCCGTCAGATGCTTGGCGCGCAAAATCTTGCGAACCGGCAGGTCCGCCACCGGCGCCAGGGCGTGGTGGAACAGGTCGAGCGCCGCAGGACCCGTCCAGGCTTCGGTCACGGTGACGTCCGTCAGGAAGTAGCGCACCAGCTCGCAGATGCGGGGTGTGCCGTCTACATGCGGGATAATCTTGAGCAGGTAGTTGGGCGTGTTGGCCAGCTTGACGGCCTCTTCCTGCGCATCGAGCTCTTGGTACTTGTAGCCCATGGTGCCGCGCGCGACGCAGACCGGGCCGTAGTGCAGCGTGCCCAACAACGTGTCTGTGACGACTTCCAGCTTTGGAGCGGCGCTCTTCTTGGGAAAGCCCCAGATTTCACGACCCGCACTGATGGGCGCGAAGTCGTCCAGGTGCATCGAGTGCGTAAAGTTGGCCAGCTTGCCGTCGGCGTCGATGACGGAGATGACCTGGCCGCTTTCGGTGTAGTCGCCAAAGCCCGAGGAGTCGGGCATTCGGATGAACTCGTAGTGCACCACCGGGTCGACCACCGTCAGCGGCTCGGGCACGACCGCGCGCAGCGCGTCCATGTCCGTCAAGTAGCTGATGATGAAGTATTCGCGGTTCTTGAACTTGAACGGACCGGGCGGGTACGCCGGGCTCGTCAGAGGCATTGCGAAAGCTTGGCTGCGAACGTCTTGGATATTCAAAATGGGACCTAACGGACGGGTGAGGCTGTTTAAAAGCGCGACCAGAAAAGTCGCGGCTCAACACCGTTAAGTGCATAGGGTTTAGCCTAGGGTCGGGGCCCGCCACCAACACATTGGAACAAGGCCCTTTCCTGTCGCTCCCCGCCAGGGTACCGAGCGGCCAATTAGCCGATAGCCCTGTGCTCGTCAGGAAAAGTACGCTACGTCCCGGAACTACCACCTGCCTGGCGCGTCAAAGCGCACTCGTGATGCCCGCTGCGCGCCAAGGGCTTGGCGGCCCGCGCAATCAATGCGGTCAATCGGCCGCTTTAGGAGCAGCTTTTGCGAAGGCCTTGCTCCAATACACCTGACCAGTGTTGCGGTCACGTAGTTCGATAGAACGCAGCTGGACATTAGCCGTCGGGTTGTTGCCCAGGTACACGCCGGAACGGTGAACAGCGGGCACGTAGGAAATTCGCCAGTCCAATGCTTCGCACAACTCAACAATGCCTTTGCGGGAGAGCTTGACCTGCCCTTCCCAGAGAGGCGGAGGCGTGGTCGGCTTCACGTTGACCAGGTTCAGAAAGGCACCACCTTCGTCGTAGCCAAGGTTGCCAAGGCGGTTGCCTTCTCGATGGCCGACGTGGAGATACTCATAGCCGTCTTCGGAGAGTCCCGGTCCAATCGAGATGCTCAAAAGTTCCGCGTCGCTGCTGTATTGCGCCCAACGCAGGTCAACACTAGTGTCCGTGTAACCATTCAACAATGGAAGGTCCAAGGTCGTTAGATGCTGACGACGGTCATAGTCTGCGTCGGACTCGGAAATCTTTTGAACGCCATCCGCCATGTCATAGACCGCGTCGAACCCCACCCCATCGTGGGCCGAACAACCTACCAACATCGTGGCAACAGTCAACAGAGAAAGCAGCTTCTTCATCATGTTCCAATTGCGACTGCCCGGGGGCAAGCTCGCTCAACTCAAGGCAGCATCAGGCAAGGCAGCTGCTACCCCTTAAAGACAAGGTCAACCGTGTAGCCCGAGCATTTAGCCCCTTCGGCTGTACCCAGTGATAATTCGAGAGGAAGTGCAAAGATAGGCGCAGTCCAGCGTCGAGGTGTCCATCGAGGTACTGGAGTCAACCGGCGCGCTGGCTACAGTGACGTTACGCCACGGTGCATGCCTATACTGGGCTCAGGCAAATTTGGAGTCCATATGCAAGTTTCTGAGATGCAGCATGCGCTCGAGGTGCTCGCCCGCTACGGTTGGAAGGCGCACTCCGGCTCATCGCATGCCACCAAGGAATTCGACACGCCTCATGGCGTCAAGACCGCGTTCGCTTACGTCGTCGATGTCGACAACTCTCCCCAGGAACTGGGGAAAGCCACGGCATGGCTCGAATGGAAGGACCGCAACGTGCTGAGTCCTGCCGGAGTGAAGTGGCTGCTCTACGATGTCGGGGACGTCCAGTCCGCCTTCCTCCACTTCAACAGTCATGTCGACCGGCTAATAGCAGCCAGCGACCTGGGTCGCAAATAATCTATTCAAACGCCACGAACTCCGGAAGCTCGTGGCGTTTTCTTCTTGGTACCGGGAGCAGCCCCGCCGGTCGTCGACGGATAGGGCTGAATGTTGAACGAGGTGGCTACGCCGTCACCGGCGTGATTGACCGAGACAAGGTATCACCCGAGGTTGCCCGCAAGCTCACGGTTGGCCTGTTCACAAGCCTGAATGCCCAGCTGTCGGCGACTTCGCAGTCGCAACCGCAGGAGTCGGTCAGCGATAATGAGAAGGCCTGGTTGGCTGCTGAAAAGGGCCAACAGTAACGGCGCTGTGCGACATGCGACGTTGCTATACGCGACACTTCAACCCAGGACATCTCCATGAAAGCCAAAGAGTACGCAGCTCGCCTGCTGGCCGCTGAAGACGCGGTAAGCGCAGTCGCCGCCGAGGTTCAAGAAATCATCTACGAAGCGGTCGCCAAGGCCAAGACCCTGCACAAGCCCATCTCCCAAGTCGCGGTCTTCCGAGAAAGCTTTCAGAAATGGCGTTCGGTCTGCGCAACGGTTCGGGCAGCCAAGCCGAAGTTCTTCATCGAAGAGGGCATCTACCTGAAGGTGCTCCACCTAATCAGCCCGGGCCTGTACGCCGTCTGCGGCTCCAACGGGGCTTTCGTCGGCTACGACATGGACGACGAAGACAAGCAAGCGCTGGAATCGGCAACGAAGAAGGCTGTCGCCGACCATGAGCGCAAGCACCCGAAGGTCGACACGCTAGCCGCCTACCGCGCCTTCCTCGGCATCTGACCGCCTTAAGGAACCCCTGTTCCAAATGATTCGAGCCTCTTGACTCCTACGACAAGAGGCTCTTTCCTTGGGTGTCGCAGACCAGGCACGAGCTGTCTGCTTCAAATCTCCGTGATTTGAACCTGGACCACCCTGGTCGCCGTGAGACTAACGCACTCACCTCAGCGCATTGTCGAGGGGATGCTGGAACCAAGTAGCAAGGGCAAAAAACCCATTGCGAGTACAACGAGCAGCACGCCCAGAATCCAGTGTTGTAGCGACTCCTTAGCGACTTCATCAGGCTCGCACGCTTGCCTGACATCGACCTCATCATCGGGGTGCGGGGCCCCCTGCTTGTAGAGCGTATCGCGCTTCAAGCGCGCGGCAGCGCAGTTCTTGGCTACCTGCGCCTTTTTTGCAGTCTCCGCAGCAACTTCAGCTGACGTTGGCTCATTTGGCCAATGCCCAGTCAGCTCGTACTCCACCACGGGGAGTGACAGGCCCGCCACGGCGAAAACGACGGTAATGAAGCTTTTGAACGACATGCGCAGTCTAGATGGCGGGGTTTATCGACACAGTGGAGTCATCGCCAAAGCGCCTACGCAGAACGAGCGAACTGACCAACTTGGAAACCAAGAGCATAGTCGGTCTTGGACACAAGTGGTTCTGCGATAAATTTTGCATAGGGACGAGTGAAACCGCTGTACCTGACCAGCGCCATGCAAGGCCGGGACCGTTGGCCATTGGCCGTCGCTCACTCTTCCCAACAGCCTGCGACTCGACCACCGAGGCAACGTGCCACGTCTCGTTGCGTATCGTCTTCATCATCGGAAATACGAATGCTGATGGTCGAACCCTTAATGCCAATTACCTGATAGCCATGCGAGGCTAGCTTAGCGTTGGCCGCGGCCACGGACATTGCCGGTGCGCCTTTCACTTCGAGGATGAAATTCATGGAGTTGCGTTATTAAGGGTTACAGGTACAGGTTGGAGTGCTGGGGCACCTTGTCGATTATTTGGCGAGGTAGTGAGGCAGCAAGCGTTTTTCAGCAATCTGAACCGTCAGCCACTCCTTCAAGTCGCCCTCCTGGTATCGAGCACCCTTGCTGCGAATTCCAAACAACGTCATCGGATGAACCGCCGCCGCTTGACCACTCGCCAAGATTTCTGCAACACGTCCGCCGGTGACCGGCATCGATATGCGCACTCGACCATGGGTGCCCTGGGTCTGAGGCGCATTGGTCAGGCTCGCAGCCAGTTCGACTTCCAGCGATTGCAGCGCCTGCTCGTCAAACTGAAACCTCGCCAGAAGCGACAAGCACAACGGCTGTCCAGGAACCGCGTTGTTCACGACGCAATAGCACCCTGCGTCGCACCACGTCTCGCCTTCGTCCAGACCCGCCACGACGGGAGGGCCGAACCGATATGCATTGGGGTCAAACATGTTCCCCTTCAACTCAGCCATCATCAGCGCCAGTGTGCGCTCCAGCTCATGTTGGATAGCGTTCGACTTCAGTACAGCACGTGCAAGCCGGGATGGCGCCTTCGCTCGGGAAGGGGTCGATGTTTCAGAGGAATGCGAGGCAGCAGTAGCCATGAGATTTTTTGACTTCTAAACGATACTGACTGTATATTTTAACGAGAACACTGTCTCAAGTAAAGCTGTTTGGCGGGAGACTGAGAACGTGTGCCGAAGGCGCAACCATCTTGACTGGTAGCGGGTGCCTGCTATCCATCCGCCAGCCCCTTCGCTATACTGCGAGCAGGGTAGTCTTGCCCTCCCGTCTGCGCCCTTTTAAGGGTACGGAAAAGCAAGGCAGTTTCACGAAGGCACTTCAATCCATCTTCCGATTACTCGGAAAGGAAGTGTTCAGCAAGGCAGACAACTGGTATTTCGCCGTTCGGCGACTTTCTTTCCAGAGAAATAGGACAAATGATGAAGTACTACATTGGCCGCATCCTTGTGAGCGGCATGGCCCCCCACGCCTTCTCTTCCGATGCATGCATCGCCGCGAAAAACCGCGAGCAAGCTCGACAACTTCTCGATAGCCGCGCCGCTCTTTGGGGTGGTGACGACAGTCGCCAGGTTGAAGAAGGCGTCTACGAATACCAAGACAGCATCGAGAACGTCACGTTCCGGGCCCGAGTGGATAAGCTGACCGAGGTGTCGCCCAGCACGTTTGCAGAGATGAAGTCGGTTTTTCCGTTCTTCGGAGATGTGAGCCAGTTGGACCTCGACAAGCAAAGCGTTCCTGACCGAGTCAAGACACTGACGCACAATCTGGGAACCCAGCTCAAGAAGCAGGGCACCCCCGTTGCACATGCCAAGCTGATGGACGCGGTTGCTGCGAGCCTGGGCAAGACCAACTGGCGTGTTGCCGCAGCGGGTGAAGCATCGTTAGACGCCCCTACCGGTGCTGACGACAGCTTGAGCAAGCCCATCCTGTGGTGGTGTGAGTGTCCGGACGACCAACTGGACGATTACCTGCCCGAGGAGCGCGACTACACCACCGAAGACGAGGATGACGCTCAAGAGCGCCTCGACAGCGGTTGGAGGGTCGTTGCCCTGTATCCGCGTGCGCAGCGTCCGGTGGAAGTTCCTCTGCGTTTGCGCAATCACACGAAGCACGTTGGCAAGCAGGTTCGCCTGGTCAAGAAGCTGGTCATGGCCGGGCTGCAGGAAATCGGCAAGACCGACCAACTGCCGGCTTTGGAAGAGGCGCTGAAGCGACTCCAAGAGCTGGCCCTGCTGCCCGACAGCGCAGTGTCTGGTCTTGAAGGCACCGAAGCCGGGGAGCAGCTGCTTTCCCGCCTGACGCGTCGGGACGTGTTGGTCAGCATCGACGGAACGCCTTACGAAGTGGAGCAACTTCGTTGGGAACCTGGGATGCACTCACAGCTCATTCGGTTGTTCCGAGATAGCCGCATGCATCACCTGGCCGTTCCCGAGGAAGTCTGGCTGACGCGCAAAAGCTTCAAGGACGCCATTGCGCTAGAGGACGACCACTACGAGATAGTTGACGAGGACGATGAGACGCGCATCATTTGCGTCGCCATCGCTGAGTTCACCAGCTAACGAAATTCAATCAGGGCCACTGCATCGCAGTGGTCCTTTTCCTCGCTTGCTTTGCCTACTTTGAACTTCAGGCAAGAAGGCCCGCTTCAAGTTTGTCGAAGTCTGAGGGCTGAAACAAGGCCAGTTGCGTCACCAACGTCGTTCGCTCCGAACCACGAGATGGCTGCTGCTGATGGAGAGCCCCGAGCATGTATTTCCGGATTTCGTAGGCGGTCAGGCCCAAGTCGCGAACTCGCCGAAGACTGCTGTGCGGACTGACGCTGTGAACGCCGGCGAGCACGCGCTTTCCGGCGCTAAGCGCAGCTGCTAGCAGCTGGACGTCAGCCGACGTATCCAAAGAGTCCACTACCAGCACGTCAGGGCCTTGAGGCAGAAGAGCCCGGTGGACGTTCCCGAAAGTTAGCGGAACGCTGGAACCGAGGCCGCAGCCCTCTTGACCCAGCCGAAGCACCGTCAGCCCACACTGTTCGAAGCGAATTGCGGCGGTTTCGAGGGTGGTCGTCGTACCTGAGCCTGTTGCACCCACAACCAGCGCCAGTCCAGGCGCGGACACCAACATGTTCTGGAGTGCATCGAGGCCCGGAACTGACAGCTTCGGCTTCGACTGCTCCGACGCTCGAATACGCATCACCAAGTGAGGCATCGGATGGGCTGTTGGCAGCAAAGTCGCGGTCACCCGCCGCGTCACGCCGCACACATCTGCGTCGAAGTCAAAATGCACAGGGTGTGAGGGGTCTCGAACGCTGCGCAGTCTGGAAATTTTTGAGAGCAGAAACAGGACTTCGTCGTACTCGTGCTCCGTTAGTTTGCCCACCAGCGACCGGTCATAAGGGGTGCGAGCCCAGACGTTGCATTGGCTGCCTTCGGGGGCCCAGTGCAAATCCACCGCTTGGACTCCGGCATCTTCCAGCAGGTGGTGCAGGGCATCCGCACCCTGGTCGAAACGAACAAAGGGCCGGCCGACTTCAAGGTTCAGCAGGGTTAGCCAGGGTCGAGCGTCCACTTGGGGCTGGTCCGCCTGCACAGGCTGCGCTGCGAGATGGTTCCAGTCCTTGACGCCGTGGATGTGAGCGATGGCTTCCAAAGCGCCTGCGTGGCGCAGCTTGAATCCGTACTTGGACGCGAGAAATTCGGCCAGGCGCGTCGCCTGTGCCTTGGCAATGTCGTTGCTCATCACAAAACTCCAAACAGTCAGCTCTATCTGCGAATGTCCGCGTTGACGACCGAGCCGGTTTGAGGTTTTGGCTGTGAGTCTGGGAATCTTCGGCTTCACCATTCACGCGTAGCGTGATGCGGACGGCGGGTGACGACAACCCGGCTCCAAGCCCATAGACCGAGAGGTCTAACCTGTAGCGCACTGCGTTTATCGCTCGACGAACAGTCAGCCTATACGGTTGTCCATTTTAGTAGACATTTTCGGCATCTGATAAGGCGCCAACGGTCCACTTACCCGAGCCATGCAAAACCTGAAAGTGGTCTAGATGACCTTCACAACTTGCGCCTTCAGCGCTATACTGCTGTTCAAGGTCTTGTTGCTACCTGCAGTCCTCAGCCTCACGGCACCGGAATCGACCGGCTAATGGCGAAAGCAACAGATGAACTACCGACCACCTCGCGCCTAGGCGTGTAGGTGGCGGTTTCCTGCTTCATCGAGCGCTGCATCATTGGCGGCGTGGCCGCCAATGATGTCTGACATGCTCTCCACAGGCGTTGGGTTGCCGATGAGGGCGCCCGGTTCGGGCCGCACCGGCCCTACCTTGACTTTGCCGCGCACTCGCGCGGTCTTTTTCTGCCTTCTGGCCGGTACACCCTCGAGCAGGGCCAAGATGGCTCGCTGCTTGAGCACGCACGCTGCGTTGAAGTCGGCGTTGTCGGCGTGGCCACAGGCCACGCATCTGAACTGCGCCTGGCTCAACCGGTTGCCGGCTGCAGTGTGTCCGCACGCCGCGCATTCCTGCGACGAGAAGTGGGCTGGCACCGTCAGCAGCAGCTTGTTGCGCTGCGCCGCCTTGTAGGCGGCGTACTGCTTGATGAGCCCCAGGGCGCTCGACAAAAGCGCCTTGTTGAGCCCGGCCTTGGCGGCGGCACCGTTGGCGGTGTAGCGGCCCTTCGCGTCCTGCTTCGGTGCAGGCGCGGCGGTCATGTTCTTGAGCTTGAGGTCTTCGAAAGCGAAGACCTGCGCGTTCGAGGCGACGAGTGCATGACTCGCCTTGTGGGCGAAATCCTGACGGACGTTCGCACCGTAGCCCTGGCAGCGCGCCAGGCGCTGGCGAGTCTGGGCTCGATTGGCGGAGCCCTTGAGCTGCCGCGCAAGCCGCCGCTGGTGGCGTTTGGCCGCGCGGGCCTTCCTGGCGATGCGTGTCAGACAGATTGGCTCAAACGTCAGGCGGGCCCCGATGCTCGTCGCCGCAGGCAATGCGACACCGCGGTCGATGCCCACCGTCAGCCGCTCCAGCACCTCGCGCCCCAGCAAGCCAAACTCATAGGCGAGCTCCTGCGGGGTGCGCAGCACCTCGTGCCTGGGCAGGCCCGGCACGTCCGAGCAGAAGCTCACGTACCAACGGCCGTCAGGCTCGATGCTGACGGATAGCATCTTGGGCAGGGCGTAGGCCCGGTGCGCCTTGAACTTCAGTCGCCCCAGCGGGCGGCTCTTGGTGCCGAGCACAAGGTCGTGTCGTACCTCGCCCGAAGCGTCGTCGACGCGCTCGATGAACGAGAACAGCTCGCTCGTCACGAGCACGGACTGGCGTCCGTGCTTCTTGCGCAGGGTCGGCGCGCCGCCCAGGCCCTTGAGGGCGCGAGCGCACCCCGTGGCGAACCGATAGGCTCCATTGCGCAGCACCTGCGAGGGCACTTCGCGCAAGAAGGCGGTGCCCTCACCAACAAACTGGCTGTACGCCTGGTCAGGCAGCGGCGACAGGCCTGTGAGCGACAGGCTCTGGCGCGCGAATGCGCGCCAGTACTCCGCCTCGCGCACCTTGGCGTTGTAGATGAAACGCTGGTGGCCTATCCAGCACCGAAGCACCGCGGCCTGGGCAGCCGTGGGGTAGGCACGAAAACGGTAGCCCGACAGCATCTAAACGCTAGATTGGTTTGGTTGATTTAACAGTATAGCAGTGAAGACCCGTGCCCAGGCAGAGTTTAAGCTGAGATATCATTTTGCTTGAGCCCGTACGCCAATACGTCGAACAGCAAGCCGGCGCTGCTCGACCCGTCTCCTGGCCTTCGGCCTAGGAGAGGGAATGCGCAGCGCAATGGTTCAA
>FTKD01003855.1_pt1 | contig 109879 bp, 93 predicted proteins | sample 1658191 | NCBI WGS metagenome assembly FTKD01 (sample SAMEA3914808, study PRJEB12502) | metagenome | biome: forest; material: soil | place: Canada | collected 2011-08-03 | depth 0.3 m
AAGCTCGGCGGATAGAAGGTGGTGTGGCCAGTGGCCGCACGTGGCGACGATCTCGAACTGACGGCAGAATCTGGACAGGAACAGGCGGGATACGAAGTACCAGCGGCACAGTGGCATTGCCTATAAGCGCAAGCGCTTATAGGCAATGGAGGGAATTACCCAAAAATACGGTAATGGGAAAATTTGCGTAACCGGCTTGACTTACTGATCATCATAGAAGGTTGGCGCTGAGCGTGTAGCGAAGCCCAACGCAACGCGTGTCCATCATCGCCGCATGTGTTTGTGCAACCGTCGGATGTTGGGCTTCGCTGCGCTCTGCGCCGACCTACCTGTTCTTTCAGGCGGCCAGGCGCCGGCGGTGCGATTCGAGTTCGAGTAGCGTGCGCTTGCGCTCCAGCCCGCCGGCATAATCGGTCAATGAGCCATTGCCGCCGATCACGCGGTGGCAGGGCACGATGATGGAAACCGGATTGCGCCCGATTGCCGCACCTACGGCGCGCGCGGCCTTGGGCCGGCCGACTGCGCGCGCGTGTTCGCCGTAGCTGACGGTGGCGCCATACGGAATGCGCAATAGCTGTTGCCACACTTCCTGCTGGAACGGCGTGCCGTGCAAATCGAGCGGCACGTCGAAGCTGTTGCGCGTGCCGGCAAAGTATTCCTCAAGCTGGCGCGCGGCAGTGCGCAGGACGGGGTGCGTCGGGTCATGGCGCCAGCCATCCTTGCCCTTGAAGTGGCGGTGCTCTTCGAAATAGATGCCGCACAGGCCGCGTTCGGTTGCGGCGACCAGCAGCTTGCCCACGGGGCCGGCGATGTCGGTGTAAGAGATCATGGTGTTTCCTTTTCCACGTGTAGGGAGTTCCACAGCAGCAGGGAGGCATAGCCGCGCCAGGGCGACCAGTCGGCGGCGCGGGCCAGCAATTGTTTTTCGGACAGGCGCGCGCCGTTGGCCGGGTCCGCTTGTACTTCGCTCAGGGCCGCCGCCTTTTGCAGGCCGAGGTCGCCGGCCGGAAAGGCGTCGGGAAAGCGCAGGGCACGCAGCGCGACGTATTGCGCGGTCCATTCGCCTATGCCGGGCACCTGGCGCAATTGCTGCACGGCTTGCTGCAGGCTGGCGCCGGGTTTGATGTCGAGCCCGCCTTCGCTGGCAAAGCGGGCCAGGCCGATGATGGTTTGCGCGCGTTTGCCTGGCATGCCTAGCGGCGCGACATCGTCGACCGTGGCGCGGGCGAGCGTTTCGGCGCGCGGGAACAACTGCGTGACTTGCTCGAACGGCGTCGCCACGGCGTCGCCGAAGCGTTGCACCAGGCGCCCGGCAATGGTGCTGGCGCCGGCCACGCTGACTTGCTGGCCCAGCACGGCGCGCACGGCCAGCTCGAATGTGTCGAAGCACCCCGGCACGCGCAAGCCCGGCACGGCAGCGATGTGGGCCGCCAGCATGGGATCCTGGCACAAGTGTGCTTCGATCACCTCGGGATTGGCATCGAGATCGAATTGCGTGCGCACCTGCGCGAGCAACAGCATGAGGTATGGCGCCAGGTGCGGCGCGACTTCGAGTTCGAGCTGGTCGCGCCCTTCGAGCAGGCGCACCTGCAGCCAACCGATGCCGATGCCCGCGTGGTCACCAATACGCACGCTGCGGCGGTAGGCGCCGTCGCGCACGGATTCGACACCGGGGATGGCGCGCCCGGCGAGGTAGGCCAGCACGCTGGGCCAATTGTAGGGTGGGCGATAGGCCAGACGCAGTACCAGCGCATCGTCTGCGCTGCCTTCGCTGCTCGCTTCGCGCCGCACGGACGAAGGCGCCAGGCCGTAGCGTTCGGCGAACAGGGCATTGAAGCGGCGCAGGCTGCCGAAGCCGGCGGCGTAAGCGAGTTCCGTCATCGGCAGCCGGGTTTCCTGCAGCAGTTTCTTGGCAAACAACAGGCGTTGGGTCTGTGCCAACTCCACCGGGGAAACGCCGAAGTGTTCCTGCAGCACGCGGCGCAATTGGCGCGACGACAGGCCGACTCGTTGTGACAAGCTTTCCAGGTCGCCATGATTCAATGCCCCGGCGGCGATGCGTTGCCACACGGCGTAGGCAAGGTTTTGCTGCAGGGCATAGGGTGCGAGTTCGGGCCGGCAGCGCAGGCAGGGACGATAACCGGCCGCTTCGGCGGCGGCGGCGTTGGGGAAGAAGGTGCACGACGATTCGCGCGGTGTCTTGACGCGGCAGACGGGGCGGCAATAGATGCCGGTGGTCTTGACGCCGGTAAAGAACACGCCGTCGAAGCGCGTGTCGCGTGCGAGCAGGGCGCGATAGCAGATTTCGCGCTCCGGCATGTTGGCGTCGGCGTTGTGATTGGTGTTGTGATCGGCGATGTGGTTGGCGGTATCCATGAGGACGTTATACGCCGCGCATTGTGCAAGGTCTAGCCGTTTTCGGACATGAAACCGGACACGGCAGGAATGGCAAGATGCGCGCGCGTCAGCCCGCCGTGATCGCCAGCACTTCCTGGGCGAGCAGGCTTGGCGCATCGATCATGGGTGCGTGGCAGGTCGGCGCGTATACTTCGTGCCCGGCCCGGCGCAACAGCCGCGCCACGTCGCGCCGGCACCAGCCGCCCATCCATGCGCCGTGCAACAGAACAAATGTCATGGTCGCTCCTGGTTACGGGTCCAAGTGTAGCGCTTCGCGTAAAATAGGGCCATGGACATCACGCTGACCGAACTGGAAGAAGCCATCAATTATTGGCGACAGCTGCGGCCTTCGCAGGGTGAGGAACGTGCCTTGTCGCCCGAAGTCAATACGCTGGCGACGGTCTACGCGATGATGATCTACGGCCAGCAGCGCTCGCTGCCGCTGGACCATCTCGGCAATTCCAGCCGGCAATTGATCGACGGCTGGCGCCAGCGAAAGGCCTGATCAGGCGGCCAGGTGTCTCGCTTGCCGCTGCGGCAAGGCCGGTCTTTCCTTCTCCGCCACGACGGCAGATGCTTTGCCGGCATAGTCGCCCGCCAGCAGGCGGTCGGCCTGCGGTTTTTCCATGCCGTGCAGGCATAGCCATTGCGCAACCAACCCGGCCAGGCGATCCAGTGCGATGCGATGCGTGGCATCGGTCTTGCCGTAGAGCCAGTCGGAAAGCGCCAGGAAGTTGTCAAACGGCGTATCGCCCAAGAGGTGCGGCAAGGTGTGTGCGAAACGGCCGGAGTTGGCGACCAGGTCCCAATAGCGGGCGAAGCGCACCAGGCGCTGCATGTCGGCGAAGCCGATGCGGTCGGTGGCGAGAATCTGGTAAGGCGGGTGCGGATCGAAGGCCAGTTGAAACGCTTCGGTGTGGCGGATGATGGGGGTGCCGCGCAGGCGCTTCAGGATGCCGAACTGGATTTCGTGTGGCCCCAAGGCCACGAGTTTGTCGAAACCGCGCGCGAAGCTTGCCATGTCTTCGCCGGGCAGGCCGGCGATCAGGTCGACGTGCAGGTGGGCGCGCGAGTGCGTGCATAGCCAGCGGATGTTGTCGGCCGCCTTCTCATTGTTTTGCTTGCGGCTGACCGTGGCTTGCACTTCGGGATTGAAGCTCTGGATGCCGATTTCGAATTGCAGCGCGCCGTCGGGGAAACGCGCGATGGCTTCCTTCAAGGCATCGGGCAAATGGTCGGGCACGACTTCGAAGTGGGCAAACACCGGGTCGTGCGGTGCGGCTTCGAGCTTGTCGAGGAAGAATTGCAGGATCGAGAGGCTGGTCTTGACGTTGAGGTTGAAGGTGCGGTCGACGAACTTGAACAGCCGCGCGCCGCGTGCATAGAGCGTATCGAGCTCGGCCAGGAAGCGTGCGAGATCGAACGGCCAGGCGGTCTTGTCGAGCGAGGAGAGGCAGAATTCGCACTTGAACGGGCAGCCGCGCGAAGCCTCGACGTAGAGCGTGCGATGCGCGATGTCGGCGTCGCTATAGAGGGCGTAGGGCAACGTCAATTGGTCCAGCGGCGGCTGCGCGCCGGCCTGGATTTTCATCAAGGGCTTGGGGCCGTTGATAATTTGCCGGCACAAATCGGCGAAGGTGATGTCGCCCCAGCCGGTAATGACGTAATCGGCCAGGCGCACGATTTCCTGCTGGTTTGATTCGTAGGAGACTTCCGGGCCGCCCAGCACAATGACGATCTCGGGTGCGACGCGCTTGAGCAGGGCAACCAGCTTGGCTGTTTCTTCGACGTTCCAGATGTAGACGCCGAAGCCGATGATGCGCGGCTTGGCCGCCAGCAGTTTCTCGGCCAGATCGGCGGTGCGCGTGCCGATGACGAATTCCTGCAATTGCGTCTGCCCGCGCAGCTCGCCCATGTTGGCCAGCAGGTAGCGCAAGCCCAGCGAGGCATGGGCATAGCGCGCGTTCAGCGTGGAGAGGATGATGCTCATGGCGCCCATGCCGTCCTTGACAGCGAAACAACGAAAGAAGGCGCCATTTTACTACCCTGCCCCGTCCGGCAATTATCCGGCCGCCATTTCCTTTTCCTGCAGGGCGCGCCACATGACCTTGCCCGTGGCCGACTTGGGCAGGGTCTCGACGAATTCGACCACGCGCGGGGTCTTGTAGGCGGCCATGTGTTCATGCGCCCAGTCAATGACGGCTTGCTGGGTCAGCTCGCTCCCGGGCTTCCTGACGATCACGGCCTTGACGGTCTCGCCACGGTAGGGGTCTTGCGCCGCGATGATGCAGCATTCCTGGATGTCCTTGTTCTGGTACATCATGGCCTCGACTTCGGCCGGCCAGACCTTGAAGCCGCTGGCGTTGATCATGCGCTTCAAGCGGTCGGTGAAGAAGAAGAATCCTTCGTCGTCGATATAGCCCAGGTCGCCCGAGCGGAAGAATTTCTTGCCTTCGATGTCGACGAAGGCCTCGGCGGTTTTTTGCGCATCGTTCCAGTAGCCCTGGAAGATCTGCGGGCCGTGCATGACGATTTCGCCGACTTCGTTGGGCGGCAATGGCTGCAGCGTAACGGGGTCGATCACGCGCGAATCGACGTTGAAGATGGGGATGCCCAGGCATTGCTGCTTCAGGCGCTGCGGCGGATTGGTGTGGGTGGCGGCGATGGTTTCGGACAGGCCGTAGCCTTCCATGTATTGCTGCCCTGTGAGGTCCTTCAATTTCTGCGCGATCGCAGCCGGCATGGCCGCGCCGCCGCCCGAGACGCGTTGCAGGCTGGAGATGTCGTATTCGGCCAGGCGCGGGTTGGACAGGAAATCGATCATCATGGTCGGGATGCTGGTCCAGGTGGTGATCTTGTAGCGTGTGATCAATTGCCCGGCGGCGTCGCGGTCCCAGCGCGGCAGGATGACGATGGTGCTGCCGCCATAGATCAGCGCATTCATGCTGACCTGCATGCCTGTTACGTGGAAGAACGGCAGCACCGCCAGGCCGACGTGATCAGGCACGGTGGGCACCGACCAGGTGGGGCTGGCCACGGTGGTAAACATCAGCGAGCGGTGCGTGTGGATGCAGCCCTTGGGCTTGCCGGTGGTGCCCGATGTGTAGGGCATGCAAGCCAAGTCGTCCGGGGTGGCTTGATGCGGGCCCGGCTTGCAGTCTTGCGCCAGGGCGTCTTTCCAGGCTGTTACGCCAGACATTGCCGGCACGTCGCGTGGCGCCCGCACGGATTCCGGAACGGGAAGGTCGGTGTCCGCGGTGAGGTAATCGGAATAGCTTGCAACAACAGCGTGCTGCAGCTTGCTCTTGCCGACCAGGGGAGCCAGGCGGGCAAAGATTTCCTGTGACGCCAGTGCAACGTGCGCACCACTGTCTTCCACATAGTGCGCCAGTTCGTCGGTCAGGAGCATGGGGTTCACGGGCACCACCATCGCATCGGCACGCAAGATTGCGTAATAGGAGATGATGAATTGCGGGCAGTTCTGCATGTCGAGCAATACGCGGTCGCCACGCTTGACGCCGCACACCTGCTGCAAATAGCCGGCCAGCGCTTCGACTTCGGCGTTGAGCCGGCTGAAGCTGACGATTGAATCATAGAAAATAATGGCGGCCTTGCGCGGGTAGCGCCGCGCGGCGATGTCGAGATTGGCGTAGACGCTGGTCTCGGGCACCGTTAGCTGGTGCGGCAGGTTTGCCGGCCAGTGCCGGTAGTGTAATGTGTTCAAGTCTCCGCCTCTGGGTTTTCGATGTCGGCGAATAAATTATACGGTCGTTCGCAAATCTGTGTAAGCCTTGGAAATGTCCAGATAAAATTGCATCAATTTGAGGCAAATTCTCATGTTGCACTTTACCAACATTGGCCAAAGCCATGAAAGCTTGCGGCAAAGCCGTTATGATTGGCAAGTGTCGCGCGGCACCCAAACAACCCTGGAGCGACACGGGAACCACAACGCGAGGAGAACATCGATGAGACTGTATTTCAGCCCGGGCGCGTGCTCGCTCGCTCCGCATATCGTCCTGCGCGAACTCGGCGGCCATTTCGATCTCGACCTGGTCGATTTGAAGGCCAAGAAGACGGCGGAAGACAAGGACTTCACTGCCATCAATCCCAAAGGCTACGTGCCGGTCTTGCAACTGGACGATCACCAGATACTGACCGAGGGTCCGGCCATCATGCAATACCTGGCCGACCGGGCGCCGGAAAAGGGGCTGGTGCCGCCCGCCGGCACGATGGCGCGCTACCGCCTGGTCGAGGCGATGAATTTCATCTCGTCGGAAATCCACAAGACCTTCACGCCCCTGTTCAAGGACGGCACGCCCGAGGAAACACGCCAGGCGTATCGCGAGATATTGAGCAAGCGCGTGGCCATCGTCGCCGCGCAGTTGGAAACGTCGAGCCATATCGTCGGCGACCATTTCACGATTGCCGACGCCTATCTGTTCACCACGCTTTCGTGGGCGCGCTACGTCGATTTCGACCTTGAGCCTTGGCCGGCCGTGGTGGCCTACCTCGCCCGCATTGCGCAGCGCCCGAGTGTGCATGAAGCGATGGCGGCGGAGGGCTTGGTCAAGGAGTAGCGCCGCGTCCGCGCCGGTTTGATTGCAGGATATTGTCGCGCGCAATCGCCGATTTCGATTGCAGCGCGGCGATCCATTGTTCCGTCGAAGCGACTGCGGCAAAGCTCGAATGGAACACGACGCTGAAAACGCGATGGATTTCCTCGGCGGAGGCAGCGCCCGCGCCGTTGGCGTAGGGCAGGGAACCGCTCGCATCATGCAGGAATTCCGCCGTGATGCCGGCGTGGCGCGCGTGGATCGCGGTCGAGGCGTCGCAGTTGTGCGTCATGTAGCCGACGATGGAGAGCGTATCGATTTCATGCTCGGCCAGCCATTGCGCCAGATCGGTGCCGGCAAAGGCGCTGGCCATGTTCTTCTTGATCAGATGCGTGTAGCGGCGCTCGGTCACGACCTTGTGCAATTGCCAGCTGTGCGTGCCCTTGGCAAATAGCGGTGCGCTTTCGCCTTCCTCATGCTGCACGGCGATGACCGGAATGCCGGCGGCGTTGGCCGCGTCGATGGCCTTGGCGATGTTGGCCAGAGACACGTCGAGGGGCGGGTATTCGATAGGCAAATTGCCGGTGACGTATTCGTTTTGCACGTCGATGACGAGCAGGGCGCGGCGCGGTGCGGACATGATGCGATCCTTTCTAGGCTGAGTTGGTGCAGCCATTGTGCTGCCGCCGGTCTCAACCCGCCAGTGGCCCGAATGCCATTTTTCGTTATAATCGGGCCAAATCATTTCAGACGCCCGAATGCCTGCCATGCCTTCCGCCAGACGTCCCGCAACTCGTGCCACCCAAGTCGGCCGTACACTGCGCGTGGCTGTGCTGGCTTTCGGCGGCATCAGCCCGTTTCACCTCTCGGTACCCTGCATCGTGTTCGGCGAGGATTGGCAGGAGCTTGGCGCGCCGCGTTTCACGCTGGCGGTATGCGCGGAGAAAAAAGGCAGGCTAAAAAGCGCGGCCGGCTTCGATATCGACGTGCGTCATGGCCTGGAGGCCATGGCGCGGGCCGACATCATCGTCATTCCATCGTGGCACGACGTGACGCAGGCGCCTGGCGCGGCGCTCATCCGGGCGCTGCACAAGGCGCAGCAGCGCGGCGCGAAGCTGGTGGGGCTGTGCCTTGGCGCTTTCGTGCTGGCGCACGCGGGCCTGCTCGACGGCAAACGCGCCAGCACGCATTGGCGCTGTGCCGCCGCGTTCGCCGCGTTGTTTCCCGACGTGCAGTTGGACGCCGACGTGCTGTACGTCGATCAGGGGCAGATCCTGACTTCGGCCGGCACGGCGGCCGGCATCGATTGTTGCCTGCATCTGTTGCGCCAGCTTTGCGGCGCCGAGATATCGAACCGCATCGCGCGCCGGCTGGTGGTGGCGCCGCACCGCGAAGGCGGACAGGCGCAATTCATCGAGCAGCCGCTGCCGGAATCGAGGAGCGACGACAGGCTGGCGCAAGCGCTGGCCTGGGCAGCGGCCAACCTGAGCGAGCAGCACAATGTCGATTCGCTGGCCGCGCGCGCGGCGATGAGCCGGCGCAGTTTCACGCGCCACTTCCGCAATGCCACGGGCACTTCGCTCGTGCAATGGCTGCTGCATCAGCGTCTGGCGCGCGCGCAGCGTCTGCTGGAAACGGGGAGTCAATCGATCGAGGCGGTTGCGGCCGATGCCGGTTTCGCCACATCGTTGTCGCTGCGCCTGCACTTTCAGGCTGCCTTCGATACGACACCATCGAACTATCGCAGGCAGTTCCGTGGTCTCGATTAGGCGACGCCCAACTTGAAGATGCGAAAGCTGCGATAATGATGCCTGCTCCTGCACAAGAACCGGTTCCAAGGCAGGCATCTTCCATTTTTTCTCCACGCAGACACTCATTCCGCTATGCAGCTTGGCATGCTCTTCGCCGCCTCGGCCTATATCATCTGGGGCTTGTTCCCGCTTTACTTCCGGGCCTTGCATCAGGTTGCGCCGCTGGAAATCCTGCTGCATCGCATCGCCTGGGCGCTGCTGTTCCTGGTAGTCGTCCTGACTGCGCGCCAGCAATGGGGCTGGGTGCCGAAGGTCGTGCGCCAGCCCCGGGTGCTGCTGGGGTTTGCCGCGAGTTCGGTGCTCTTGTCGGTCAACTGGTTTATTTACATCTGGTCGGTCAACAACGGCCACGTGATCGATTCCAGCCTCGGTTATTTCATGAATCCGCTGGTGAATGTATTGCTGGGATTTTTGTTCCTGCACGAACGCATGCGCGCGCTGCAATGGGCAGCGGTGGCGGTGGCGGCCGCCGGTGTGCTGTGGTTGACCTGGATGGCGGGGCATCCGCCATATATCGGGCTGGCGCTGGCGTTTTCCTTCGGCAGTTATGGCTTGCTGCGCAAGACGGCGGCGCTTGGCGCGCTTGAAGGCTTGTCGCTTGAAACGATTTTATTGTTTCCGTTTGCCTTGGCCTATCTGGGCTGGCTGGCATGGCAAGGCCAAAACGCATTCGTGCAAAGCGCGCTTCCGGCCAAGTGCCTGATCGCGGCGGCCGGGCCGATCACGGCGGTGCCGCTGTTGCTGTTTGCCGCCGGCGCGCGCCGCATCCCGATGTCGACGCTGGGCATCTTGCAATACATCGCACCCACGCTGCAATTGCTGCTGGGCGTGTGGCTTTTCGGCGAGCCGTTCGGTCCGCGTGCACCGGGCTTCTATGCCATCTGGGCCGCGCTGGCGCTGTATTCGATCGAAGGCCTGTGGCAGGCGTGGGCCGCGCGCGAACGGACCAAGGCGGTGGACGACCCGACTCTTGCCGGCAAGTCCAGTTAAGGGCTTGCCGGGCGTTCCGCTTACGGGACGTTGGTCAGCACGCCGATGCCGCTACCGGTCACAAAGTAAAGAGAAGTGCCACGCAAGGCCAATCCGCCGCCGAGCTGGCCCAGGGTGCCAGGCAGCGTACCTGAACTGAATTGGCCGGTGGAAGTGCACGCGGTGCCGGCAATCGTTGTAACAACGCCTTGTGCGGTGACTTTGCGAATGCAGTTTGAGTCCACCACGTAGAAATCGCCGGCCGCGTTCATGACCATCGGTCCGGGTACAGAGAACGTCGCGGCTGTCCCTGTCCCGTCTGCGCTGCCTGAAACGCCGGATTGTCCCGCAAGATCGGTTATTTGGCCGGTCGGGGTGACTTTCCTGATCGTGTGGGTGGCCATGTCTGCGACCAGAATATTGCCCGATTGGTCCACGGCCAGCGCGGTCGGATAACTGGAGCCGGGGGTGCCCACGCCCGCGTATGGATTGCCCAGCTGTGCCACTGCGGTTACCGTTCCATCGGGCGCAATCTTTTGCAGTTCGACGAGTTTGTAATCCACGACGTAGAGGTTGTTTTGGCTATCGACGGCAAGGGGGCCGGGCATGAGGATCGTGTTGGCTGCATAGCCCGTCCCCTTCGCGGCGAAAATCGATACCGATCCCGCCGGTGTGACCTTGTTGATTTGTTCAAGGATTCCGTTGGTGACATATAGGTTGCCGGCACTGTCGGCGGCCAGCGCAATCGCCGTGCCGACAAAATCGGCTTGCGATGGGCCGCCCACGAAGGTGCTGACGACTCCGGCAGAATTGATTTCCTGAACGCTGCCCACATAATTGTTGAGGCTGCTGTCAAATACGTTGCTGCCGACATACAAATTGCCGGACGCATCGGTGATCAAGCCGTAGGGAACGTTGAAACGCGCCAAGGCGGCGGGGCCGTCGACCAGTGAGCTACTCGGGCTGGTTTGCCCGGCATACAACGCAAGCAACGGCGTGCTTGCGCCATAGACGGTGAGAGAGACCGGCAAGGTCACCGACTGCCCGTCCGTGGACGTGACGGTAGCAGTTGCGCTATAGGTGCCGGCGGCAAGGCCGGCCGTTTTGAAATTCAGCGCGAATTCGCCCGAACCACTACCGGTGCTGACGCTGGGTTGCAGCCAGGAGGCATTGGTGGATACCGACCAGTTCAAGCCCTGTCCTTGCAGCTGATAGGAAACGCCCAGCGGCACTGTGCCGGCGTTGGCGATCAAGCTGGTCGATTGCAATGCCGTTGCATTCAGGGTCGAAGCGGAGACTACGTACATGAAGACGTTTTCGGTTGCCGTCTGGCCATCGGTGGAGGTGACGGTGACGGTGCTCGTATAGGTTCCCAAGGCCAGCCCGGCGGAAGACATCTTGAGTGTGATATTTTGCGAGCCGCTGCCGCTGGCCACGCCGGGTTGCACCCAGGGCTGGCTGGTCGTGACAGACCAGTTGAGGCCGGCGCCCTGAATATCGAGCGGCACCGATGCGGCGCCGGATCCGAAAGCCACGTTCGCAACGATGGGCGTATCGGATATGGTCAATTTGCCCGGCGTCACTGTCACATTGTACGGCACACTCCAGGGCGATCCCGGCACTTGCGACGAGCAGGACGTGTCGGTGCAGGCGACCACCTGGAAGTTACCTTGATAGTTCCCCGGAGCCAGCGCAGGCGAAGTCTGCAAGGTCGCGGTGAAGGTATTGCCGCTTTCGCCGAGTATGGGAAGCACGCCATGCTGGAGTACGCCCTGGCTATCGGTGATTTCGATTACCAGCGGGGAGATTCCTGCGAATTCGCTCGGATTGCCGGGCGTTGCGCTCACCTGGAATTGCACAGATGTTCCGGTCGCATAACTGAATGAGACCGGGTTTGGCGAAAAACTCATGGTGTCCTGGGAATTACCGCCGCCTGACGCGCCGCTGCCTGATGCGCTTCCGCCGCCACCCCCGCCGCATGCAGCCATCAAGGTTGCCGTCAACGCAGCGAGCAAAATGGTCAAGACTTGTTTCAACATCTGGATTTCCCCTGGGTTGATGGTTGCCGATCTCAATGCGGCTTGATTTTGTGGCATGAAGATATCATGCAAATATTCACCACGCCAAATCGGCCCCAGAGTGCCAGTCATCCGGCAATCGGGCCATCCCATAAATATGGGATAAGCACGCGTCAGCAGCTCGGCAATACGCTTTATAATCGGCCGATCACAGCATTTTTATCCCCTATCTCCCGAAAGTTCGTCTTAATGGCCAATTACGTCTACACCATGAACCGCGTGGGCAAGATCGTCCCGCCCAAGCGCCAGATCCTCAAGGATATTTCGCTCTCCTTCTTTCCTGGCGCCAAGATCGGCGTGTTGGGCTTGAATGGTTCGGGCAAGTCGACCCTGCTCAAGATCATGGCCGGTATCGATAAGGACATCATCGGCGACGCCGTGCCGATGCCGGGCTTGAACATCGGTTACCTGCCGCAGGAACCGCAGCTCGACCCCGAACAAACCGTGCGCCAGGCCGTAGAAGGCGGCCTGGGCGAAGTGTTCGAGGCCAAGGCCAAGCTCGATGCGGTGTATGCCGCCTATGCCGAACCCGATGCCGATTTCGATGCGCTGGCGGCGGAGCAGGCGCGCCTGGAAGCGATCATTGCCACCTCGGCCGGCGACAACCTCGACCAACAACTCGAAATGGCCGCCGATGCGCTGCGCCTGCCGCCGTGGGACGCCAAGATCGGCGTGCTCTCGGGCGGCGAGAAACGCCGCGTGGCGCTATGCCGCCTGCTGCTGTCCAAGCCCGACATGCTGCTCTTGGACGAGCCGACCAACCATCTGGATGCCGAATCGGTCGACTGGCTGGAGCAATTCCTGCAACGCTTCCCCGGCACCGTGGTCGGCATCACCCATGACCGCTATTTCCTCGACAACGCCGCCGAATGGATTCTGGAACTGGACCGCGGCCACGGCATTCCGTGGAAGGGCAATTACAGTTCCTGGCTTGAGCAAAAGAACAACCGCCTGAAGCAGGAAGAGGCGACCGAATCGTCGCGCCAAAAGACCATCGCCAAGGAACTGGAGTGGGTGCGGCAAAACCCGAAGGGGCGGCAAGCCAAGAGCAAGGCGCGCCTGGCACGCTTCAATGAACTCTCGGAATACGAATACCAGAAGCGCAACGAGACACAGGAAATCTTCATTCCCGTGGCCGAGCGCCTGGGCAATGAAGTGATCGAGTTCAAGAACGTTTCGAAGGCTTTCGGCGACCGCTTGTTGATCGACGACCTGAGCTTCCGCGTTCCGCCGGGCGCGATCGTGGGCATCATCGGTCCGAACGGGGCGGGTAAATCGACGCTGTTCAAGCTGATTGCCGGTGTCGAGACGCCCGATTCCGGCGAGGTCGTGGTCGGCACCACGGCGAAAGTCTCGCTGGTCGATCAGAGCCGCGACGAGCTGCAGAACAACAAGTCGGTGTTCGAGGACGTGACCGGCGGTGCCGATATCCTCTCCGTCGGCCGTTTCGAGATGCCGTCGCGCGCCTATCTCGGCCGCTTCAATTTCAAGGGATCGGACCAGCAAAAGATCGTCGGCAATCTCTCGGGCGGCGAGCGCGGCCGGCTGCACCTGGCCAAGACCTTGCTCAAGGGCGGCAACGTGCTGCTGCTGGACGAACCGTCGAACGACCTCGACGTGGAAACCCTGCGCGCACTGGAAGACGCCTTGCTCGAATTCGCCGGCAGCGTGCTGGTGATCTCGCATGACCGCTGGTTCCTTGACCGCATCGCGACGCACATCCTGGCATTCGAAGGCAATTCGCAAGTGAGCTTCTTCGACGGCAATTACCAGGAATACGAGGCCGACAAGAAGAAGCGCCTGGGCGAGGAAGGCGCGAAGCCCAAGCGTATCCGCTACAAGCCGCTGTCGCGCTGATCATGCTGCGCATAGTGAAGACTGTGGGGGTGGCGGCGCTGGCGTTGCTGCCCATGCTGGCGCTGGCGGCGGAACCTGTGCTTGATGTCGATCTCGGCACCGGCGTGCAACATTACGAGCGTGCTGCGCTATTGAAGCGGCCCGAGGTGCGCACGGTGAATGTCGCCGGCGACGTGGCTTATCACAAGGCCATGCAATACCGCGCGTTGCCGCTGGCGGCCTTGCTCGGCAAGGCCAGGCTCGAAGGCGAGGTGCAATTCACGGCCACCGACGGTTTCGTTGCCAATATCCCGGCCAAGCTGTTGCAGGGCGATGGCCAGCCCTGGCTTGCCGTCGAAGCGGCGGACAAGCCCTGGCCGGCCTTGAAGGCGGGCGGCGGTTCCAGCACAAGCAGTGCCGGACCGTTCTATCTGGTTTGGCTGGCGCCGCAAAAGGGCGGCGTATCGCAGGAACAATGGCCGTACCAGATCGCGAAGATCGCCGCCAGCCAGCCGCTCGTGGCGCGCTACCCGCAGATCGCGCCGAAGAATGTTGCAGCCGGCGGCGCCGAAGCGCGCGGCTTGAAAGTCTATAGCGCCAATTGCGCGAGCTGCCATCCGATCAATGGGGCCGGCGACGCAGCGGTCGGCCCCGATCTGAACCTGCCGGCCAATCCGACCGAGTATTTCCAGGAAGCGTATCTGCGCAAGCTGATCCGCGATCCGGCTTCGGTGCGCACCTGGAAACAGCGCATGATGCCGGGTTTTTCCGACAAGGCATTGCGCGACGCCGACCTCGACGATTTGCTGGCTTACTTCCGGCAAATGGCGAAGCAGCGCTAGGGTACATCCATGACGCTGGCCGCGCCTCCCCTGCCCTGGCAAGTCCGTTCCGACATGTTCGCCCAGTTGGGCGCGATGGAGAAGGCCGGCTTGCCTGCGGCGCAGGCGTTCGGCTTGCTGAAGATTCCATCGAAGCTGCAGCCGCGTGTGAAAGCGGTGCAGCGCATGCTCGGCCGCGGCGTGCCGCTGGCGCGGGCGGGCCTGCAAAGCGCCTTGTTTTCCGATCTCGAAGCGAGCCTGGTCGAGGCGGCGACGCAAGCGGGCAGCCCGGCGCCGGTCTATGCCCGTCTGGCCGAGTACTATATGCAGCGCGCAGCCCAGGTGCGCGCCATGAAGTCGCGCCTGGCGCTGCCGGGCTTTGTGATGATTGTGAGCCTATTCACGCAGCAATTGCCGCAACTGGTGGCCGGCAACATTTCGCCAGGCTATTACCTTTGGCATTCGATCCGGCCGCTGCTGTCGATTGCCGCGCTGTATTTCGCCGGCACCATGATCTATCGCGTCGGGGAAGGACAAGAGACGGAATTGCGTATCGCGCTGGACCGCTTGCTGATGCGCCTGCCGCTGTTCGGCAAGATGCTGGTGCGGCGCAACGTGCGCGACTTCGTTGAAAGCCTGGCCTTGCTGGTCGAAGCCGGGATGCCGATCGTCGATGCGCTGCCGCGCGCGACAGCCACGATCAAGCTGGTGCCGGTACGCCAACAGTTTGAGGTGATCGCCCCCGGCATCAAAGCCGGCGCGACGCTCACCACCATGCTGGAAGCCATGCCGCTATTGGCCGGCAGCGCCGCGATGCCCCTGATCGGCACCGGCGAAGCCAGCGGCAGCCTGCCCGAGATGCTGTTCCGCTTCGCCGACATGGAAACGGCGGCGATTGCGCATTTCAACAAACAGGTTGCCGATTGGCTGCCGCGCATCGTCTATGCGATCATCGCGGCCTGGGTCGCCTATGGCATATTGACCAGCGGCGCCTTCATGCCACATATGCCCGATGATCTGAAATGACACGATGACGTCTGATTTTCCTGTTGCCGCCACATCGCGCTTTCGGCAAGCCGCCGCACCTTATCTTTTCTTCCTGCTCGGCATCGTGTTCGCCACCTGGGCGGCGCGCATTCCGGCAATCCGCGACGGCTTGCATTTGAGCGCGGCCGATCTCGGCTTGGTGCTCTTGTGCGGCGGCATCGGCTCGGTGCTGTCGTTTCCGCTTGCTTCGTTCCTGATCGGGCACTACGGTGCGCGCCGCGCGGCGCTGCAAACCGGCTCGGCCCTGCTCGTGATACTCGCGGCCCAGGCCTGGATGCCGAATCGCGCCTGCCTGATGGCAGGCATGACCGCGATGGGTGCGACGGCGTCTTCGTTCGATGTGGCGATCAATGCCATCGGCGCCGAAGTGGAAAAGGATAGCGGACGCTCTCTCATGTCGCTCCTGCATGCCTGGTTTTGCGTCGGCACCTTCGGCGGCGCTTTGCTCGGCAGCGCCTTGGCGGGCGCTGAACTCGACGTGCACTGGCACTTCGGCCTGATCGCCGTGCTGCAGGCCGTGCCGCTCTGGCTGGCCTTTCAGGCATTGCCGCCCGATCGCCCCGATGTTTCGCTGGGCCGGCGCAGTTTCGCGCTGCCGCATGGGCCGCTGGTGATGCTGGGTGTGATCGGCTTTTGCGGCGCCATTGCGGAAGGCTCGATCGGCAGCTGGAGCGGAGTGTTCCTGGTCGACCGCCTGCATGTGGGCGATGGCGTGGCGCCGCTCGGTTTTGCTGCCTTCGCGGCGCTAATGCTGGCAGTGCGGCTGATTGGCGACCGCTTGAAAGAACGCTTCGGCGCGCGCGCGGTGGTGGCGACCGGGGCATTGGTTGCTGCCATCGGCATCTATGGCGCCGTGGCGGCACCCAACGTGGCGCTTGCCATCGCCGGCTTTGCGCTGGCCGGAGCGGGCGTGGCCACGGTGTTTCCTTTCGTGTTCAGTTCGGCCGGGCGCCATGGCGCAACGGCGCTCGCGGGCGTGGCAACGATGGGGTATAGCGGCAGCTTGATCGGGCCGCCCGTGATCGGCTTTGCCGCACATCACTTCGGCATGGCGGCGGGAATGGCGCTGGTGGGAACGCTGAATCTGGCGGTGGCCGCGGCGGCGCTCAAGGCGCGCGCGCTCGACTAGCCCTGCTCGTCTCTGGTTTGATAGGTGAAATCGGTGAACATGATCGCCTGCACGGTGTGATTGTTGAAGGTCGATTCACAAGTCTTGACCATCATCTGCTGCAGGGTACTCAAGTTGTCGCGTGCACGCACCACCCTGGGATCGGCATCGGCCAGCACGCGCTTGAACACCACGTCGAGATCCTTGCGGTTTTTTTCCGCCCAGCCGGAGTCGTCCAGGCTGGTTTGCACCACCAGGCTGGCATTCATGGCAAAGGCCTGCGATTCGATCTGATACGGCCCGAACTTGATGAAGGCCACGTGCGGTTTGGTCAGGTCGTGCGCAGCACGCACCTGATTCCAGGTAAACAGGAAAATTGCCGCGAGGCAGACCACGACTGCGGCGGCAATGTAGGCGACGAAATTGTCCTGGGCTCGGGCTTGGGCCATATTGTTTGTTTGCTACCAACAACTATTTCACAGGATAAATAATGCCTCAAAACGGCAAGCTTCGCACGACCAGGCCAAAAGCCGTACCGCCCATCAATGCCATGATGGCAAATGCCGACAACAGGAAGCCGGCGCTGCGCTTCTTGGGATCCTGGTAGTAGCCGCGCGCATACAGAACACGGGCGAACACCCATACCGCGCCGCAACTCGCTGCGAACATGTCGTTGTAGAACACCGCGCACGTCCATAGCGCGGGGAAAAACGCCACCATCTGCTCGACGGTGTTGGCTTGCACGCGCAACACGCTCAAGAATTCGACCGGCCCATCACAGGTCGGCGCATGGATGCCGAACTTGCCCCTGGCCTTGCCCACGTTGTATAGCACCCAGGCGTACATCAACAGCGCGGCGAGCGTCACCCATGCAGTCCAATGCGATCCCATGACATCTCCTTATTGATTGTGATGCGGAGATGATACTGGGGTGCTTAGCCTATGCAAAGAATTCTTTGAAAGCGGAGATAACCTGCTGGATTTGGGTCGCGGAAACGTCCAGATGCGTGACCAGGCGCGTCTTGGGCCCGATCAGCGCAATGATGCCGCGCTGCGCCAGGTGTGCGCGCAAGTCTTCGCAACGCTGTGCCGGTACATGGACGTAGACGATATTGGTTTGCACCGGCTCGGCGCGCAGTTCGGCGATTTCGGCCAAGCCACGGGCGAGATTGGCTGCATTGTCATGGTCTTCGGCCAGCCGTTCGACGTTGTATTCGAGCGCGAACAAGCCGGCCGCAGCCAGTATGCCGGCCTGGCGCATGCCGCCGCCCAGCATCTTGCGCCAGCGGTGCGCGTCCTTGATCAAGTCGCGGCTACCGCACAGGACCGAGCCGATCGGCGCGCCCAGGCCTTTGGACAGGCAGACCGACACCGAATCGAAGCCGCGACACAATTCCGCGCCTGACACGCCTAACTTGACGGCGGCGTTGAACATGCGCGCGCCGTCGAGGTGATAACCCAGTCCACGCGCTTTGGCAAGCTTGCCCGCTTCTTCGAGGTAGGACAGCGGCAAGACCTTGCCGCCTATGGTGTTTTCCAGTGCCAGGAGGCGCGAGCGGGCGAAGTGCACGTCGTCGGGCTTGATGGCGGCGGCGATGTCGGACAGGGCCAGGCTGCCGTCGGGCTGGTTCGCTATCGGCTGCGGCTGGATGCTGCCAAGGACGGCCGCGCCGCCCGCCTCGTAGCGGTAGGTGTGCGCTTCCTGGCCGACGATGTATTCATCGCCGCGCTGGCAATGCGCCATCAGCGCGGTGAGATTGCTTTGCGTGCCGCTGGCGCAGAACAGGCCGGCTTCGAAGCCGAGCTGCTCGGCCAGGGTCGCTTGCAGGCGGTTGACGGTGGGGTCGTCGCCGAACACGTCGTCGCCCACCGGTGCGTCGTGCATGACGCTTTTCATGGCGGCGCTGGGGCGGGTGACGGTGTCGCTGCGCAGGTCGATTGTTTGGGTCATCTCAATCTTTCTCAGCTTTGCGGCAGGACCTTGATCAGAAAATCATAGATGCCGTCGTCGCCCATGTGGCGCGCATCGGCCAGTTCGCCGGCCTTGGTCGAATACAGCACCTGGTTGTCCGGGCTGACCAGCACGGCAGCGGGAATGCCTTTCTTGATCGGATTGCCGTAGCTTTGCGCCAGCTCGAGGTTCTTGTCGAAATGGCCGACGTCGATCTTGACCACGACGAACTTGCCGTTGATCAGCGCTTGGCTCTTGCCATGCAAGGCACGGTCGAGTTCGCGGCAGTCAGGGCACCAGTTGGCGCCGAACACGAGCAGCACCGGCTTCTTATCTTGCTGCGCCGCGGAAAGCGCTTGCGTGACCTGGGCCTGGGCGTTGGCCTTTTCGTCATAGGGAAGATCGGCTGCCAGCGCAGCATGCGCCAGGAACAGACCGAGGAAGAAGGCTAAGAAGCGAGAAGAAACGGTTTTCATGTCATGACTCCGGTAAGTTGTTTTATTTGCCGTTGGAAAACAGGCAGGGCCAAATTGCAGTATGCTGAATTCCTTACCCGCCAGTATCGGCGAAAACGCATTTTCTTGCAGAAACCATGGCACTAACAGTACAGCAGTTGCAGCAATTTCAATCCGACGGCTATCTCGTCGTCAAACAGCTCGTCCCCCTCTCCACCTGCGACGCCATGCTGGCGGTGACGCGCGCGCATTTGCAAACCGAACGGGCGCCGATCGAATACGAAACCGAGCTCGGCTACCCCGGCGCGCCGGCTTCGTTCGATGCGCCCGGCGGCAGGACCATACGGCGCCTGCGCGGCGCCTTCCAGCGCGACGACTGTTTCCGCGACTGGGCGATAGACGCCGAGCAAGTCGGGCGCGTTGCGCAATTGCTGGGCGAGCCGGTCGTGCTGACGCTGGCGCACCACAATTGCGTGATGACCAAGCATCCGCACTTCGGCACGGCTACGGGTTGGCACCGCGATATCCGCTATTGGTCGTTCGTCAAGCCCGATCTCGTGATCGCCTGGCTGGCCTTGGGGCCGGAGGATGCGCAGACCGGCGGCCTGCGTTTCATTCCCGGTTCGCACAGGTTGGACATCGCGCCGCATCAGCTTGATGCGCTTGATTTCCTGCGACCGGAGGTGGCGGAAAACCAGGCTCTGTTCGCTTCCGGCACGCAGCTTGATCTCGCCCGTGGCGACGTGGTGTTTTTCCACAGCAAGCTGTTTCATGCTGCGGGACGTAACGATGGCGAGACGGTGAAGACTTCAGTGGCGTTCGCCTACCGCGGGGTGAGCAATCCGCCGCTGCCGGGGAGCAGGTCGGCGACCGCGGGGGAAGTGGAACTGGGTGCAGGGCAGGTTTGGTAGGTTGGCGCTGAGCGCAGCGAAGCCCAACAGCGGAGATAGCCTAACCTGAGGCGGGGTTAATATCCTCCGCTCGTTGGGCTTCGCTGCGCTCAGCGCCAACCTACATGAAGCGCTTTAAACAGGCGCCGTCCTCTTCTCCAGCCACTCCTTCGCTGCGCCGTCCACCAGCGGCGACAGGCGCGCGCGCACTGTGGCATGGTAGTTGTTGAGCCAGGCGATTTCGTCCGCGCGCAACAGCGACAGGTCGAAGCAGCGCGTATCGATCGGGCATAGCGTCAGCGTTTCGAATTCGAGGAATTCGCCGAATTCGGTCGTGCCGGCCGGCCGGTTGATGACGAGGTTTTCGATGCGCACGCCCCACTTAGCCGGCCGGTAGATGCCCGGCTCGATCGAGGTGATCATGCCGGCTTCCATGGCCGTGTGCGGTTCGGGCTGGGCGAAGCAGGAAATCACTTGCGGGCCTTCGTGCACGTTCAAGAAGTAACCGACGCCGTGGCCGGTGCCGTGGCCGTAGTCGATGCCGGCGGACCAGATCGGGGCGCGCGCGATGGCGTCCAGCATGGGCGACTTGGCCCCGCGCGGGTAGCGCGTGGAAGAAAGTGCGATCACGCCCTTCAGCACCAGCGTACAGTCGCGCTTGATTTCATCGGTGATGTGGCCGATGGGAAGGACGCGCGTGATGTCGGTGGTGCCGCCGTGGTATTGCGCGCCGGAGTCGATCAGGAGCAGGCCGTCGGGTTCGATGACCGAATGCGACTCTTCGGTGGCGCGGTAGTGCGGCATGGCGCCGTTGCCGCGGAAGGCGGCGATGGTGCCGAAGCTGGGGCACACGAAGCCGGCACGGCGCGCTCTGGCCGCCGTGATTTTCTCATCGATGGTCAGTTCGGTGATGGTTTCCTTACCGATGCCAGCCTCAAGCCAGGAAAAAAATTCGCACAGCGCGGCGCCGTCCTGCTCCATCGCGGCGCGGATATGCCTGGCTTCTTCCTCACTCTTCCTTGATTTGGCAAACGTTGTGGGGTTGATCGCTTCCTTGGTGACGATGCTATCCGGCACCGCGTTGCGCAAACCGAGCGTGACGCGGCGCGGGTCGAGCAGCAGGTTGCTGCCGGCGGGCAGCTTGCCCAGCGCGCCGGCGGCTTCGGCATACGGGCGCACGTCGACGCCGTCGGCGGCCAGCACGGCGGAGAGTAGCGCGTCGATCTTGCCGTCGGCTACGAAGAGACTGGTGCGCTCGGGGCCGACCAGCGCGTGCGCGACGAAGATCGGGTTGTAGTTGACGTCGGAGCCGCGCAGGTTGAACAGATACGCGATGTCGTCCAGCGTCGAGATGAAGTGCCATTGCGCGCCATAGCCGCGCATGGCTTCGCGCACGGCGGCGAGCTTGGCGGCGCGGCTCTTGGGCGCGTGCGGTGCGACGTGTTCATAGACCGGCTGCGGCGGCAGTTCCGGACGGTCGTTCCAGATCTCCTGGAGCAGATCGCAATCGGTGCGCAACTTGGCGCCGCGCGCACTCAATGCCTGCTGCAACAGCCGGGCGCCGGCCAAGCCCAGCACGGCGCCATCGACGCCGACGGTCTGGCCGGCCTTCATGTTTTCGCCCAGCCAGTCGATGTGGTGCGTGGCCGAACCGACCGGGATTTTCATCAAGGCGATGCCGGTGCCGGCCAACTGCACTTCGGCCTGCGACCAGTAGCGACCGTCGGCCCACAGGCCGGCGAAGTCTTCGGTGACGATCAGCGTGCCGACCGAACCGGTGAAGCCGGACAACCATTCGCGGCCCTGCCATCGGCCTGGCAGGTATTCCGAAAGATGGGGGTCGGCGGAAGGAACGATGTAGGCATCAACTTGTTGCGCCGTCATCGTGGCGCGCAAAGCCTGAATGCGCGCACGGGTGGTAGCTTGAGCTCCGATTAGGGTGTCCATATTATGAACTTTCTAGGTTTAGTGTCCCTCCATGATACCGAAAGCGGCAGCACAATATACGAACAAGGCCATACCAGTGGGCCGATTTCACCTAATTTTACTTATTGGCAACAGTGGTATTTGATGGAAAGTAAGAGTCAGTTGCCGAAGGCGCGCAGGCCATCCACATCCAGGATGGTGATGCTGCCATAGTCCACGCGCAGCAAACCCGCCTTTTCCAACACCTGCAAGGCCTGGTTGGTGCGCTGGCGCGAGGTGCTGCACAGATAACCGATTTCCTCCTGGGAAATCTGCAAGGTGCGTTGCCGGCCCGGATTGAAGTAGGGATTGAACAGGGTGCCGAGGCAGCGCGCCACGCGGGCATCGGTATCGAGCATGCGGTCGTACTCGACCAGTGAAATGAACACGCCGAGCCGCTCGTTCAATTGCAGCAGCAGGAAGCGGTTGAAGGCGATGCTGTTGTCGAGCAGCCATTCGAAGGTGGAACGCGGCATGAAGGCGAGGCGGCTGTCGCGCAGGGCCACGACATCGTATTTGCGCGGCTCGGTCTTCAGGACCGAGCCTTCGCCGAACCAGCCGCCGTTCAACATGCCGGTGAAGGTAACGGTCTTGCCTTCGGGCGAGTCGCTGCTCATCTTGAGCAAGCCATCGACCACGCCGATCCAGTGATCGACGGGGTCGCCCTTGCGGCAGACGTGGCTGCCGGCCGGCGCGACGCGTTCGAACACTTCGGCTTCGACACGCGCCATCTGTTCGGGCGTGAGCGAATCGGCCCAGACGGCCTGGCGCAGCATTTCAGTCAAGCTGATGACGTTTCCCTGTTCCATTTGTGCGATGCAATACCGATTTTTCACAAATATGCCGCAATTGTCCGCCGGATGACAACACACGAAGCGGCGTGCATCTAGTATTCTCAAAAACAACACCAGCTTCGCGACATTGTATGCGAGGCAGCGAAACAAAAGCCATGAGGACATCCCGCCCATGATGGAGACGAAGGGTAGCGCGGAAGGGGCGACTTTTCCGCGCCTGTTGCTGCGCCATGCCCAGGTGCGCCCCAAGCGCCCGGCCATGCGTGAGAAAGACCTCGGCATCTGGCAGTGCCGGAGCTGGGCCGAGGCCAATGCCGAGGTAAGGCGGTTCGCCTGCGCTCTGGCGGCGCAAGGCTTCAAGCGCGGCATGACGCTGGCGATTGTGGGCGACAACCGGCCGCGCCTGTATTGGGCCATGGCGGCGGCGCAATGCCTGGGCGGCATTCCCGTGCCGCTGTACCAGGATGCGCCGGCGGCCGACATGCGCTATGTGCTGGAAGACGCCGAGATCGACTTCGCCGTGGTGGAAGACCAGGAACAGGTCGACAAACTGTTCGAGATCAAGGAAGGCTTGAACCGTATCTCGCACATCATCGTTGACGACGAACGCGGCCTGCGCCACTACGACCAGCCCGAGTTGCATGGCTATGCCAAGCTTGCCGAACTGGGCGCGCAATTCGACCGTGATCATCCCGGCTTCTTCGAGGCCGAGGTGGCGGCGGGCAAGGCCGACGATACAGCCGTGATCCTCTACACCTCGGGCACCACGGGCAAACCCAAGGGCGTATGTCACAGCCACCGCGCCATGATCGCGACCGCGCAGACGCTGGTTGATTTCGACGGCTTGAACGAGAGCGACAATATCCTGTGCTACCTGCCGCTGGCCTGGATCGGCGACTTCCTCTATTCCTATGCGCAGTCGATGTTGACCGGCTTGTGCCTGAATTGCCCGGAATCGCCGCAAACCGTGATGACGGACCTGCGCGAAATCGGTCCGAGCTATTACTTCGGCCCGCCGCGCGTCTATGAAAACATCCTCACGCAAGTGATGATACGGATCGAGGACGCCGGCTGGATCAAGCGCGCGATGTTTCACCGCTTCATGGCGCTGGCGCGCCGCGTGGGTTTGCGCATCCTCGACAAGAAGGGCGGCGTGCCCTGGCATGACAGGCTGCTGTATGCCCTGGGCGAGCTGTGCGTCTATGGCCCCTTGAAGAATGTGCTGGGCCTCTCGCGCGTGCGCGTGGCCTATACCGGCGGCGAGGCGATCGGTCCCGACCTGTTCGATTTTTACCGCTCGATCGGCGTCAACCTCAAGCAGCTCTACGGCATGACCGAGACTTGCGTCACGGTGTGCATGCAGGAGTCGGGTGACGTGAAGCTCGACGCCGTGGGCAAGCCTATGCGCAACGTGGAGGTGAAGATTGCGCCGGACGGCGAAGTGCTGGTGCGAACGCCCGGCATGATGCAGGGCTATTTCAAGCGGCCCGACGCCACCGCCGAGGCGATTGTCGACGGCTATTTCCACACCGGTGACGCCGGCTTCTTCGACAATGACGGACACTTGAAGATCATCGACCGCGCCCGCGACGTGGGCCGCATGGCCGACGGTTCGCTGTTCGCGCCGAAATACGTCGAGAACAAGCTCAAGTTCTTCCCCTTCGTCAAGGAAGCCGTGGCCTTCGGCGACGGCCGTGAAGAATGCATGGCTTTCATCAATATCGACATGGAAGCGGTCGGGAACTGGGCCGAGCGGCGCGGCATTTCCTACAGCGGCTATACCGATCTGGCGGCGCAGGCCGCCGTCTATGATCTCATCATGAACTGCGTGGAAAAGGCCAACGCCGATCTGGCGCGCGATGCCAAGCTGTCGGGTTCGCAGATCCGCCGCTTCCTGATCCTGCACAAGGAACTCGATCCCGATGACGATGAGCTGACGCGCACGCGCAAGGTGCGGCGCCGCTTCATCGCCGAGAAATATGCGGTGCTGATCGACGCGCTGTATTCGGGCAAGGCTTCGCAATACATCGAGACGCAAGTGAAGTTCGAAGATGGCCGGCAGGGCAAGATCGCCGCCGATCTCCATATACGTGACGTCGGCGCTGCCGCTTGAGGGTGACCATGACCAGGCAACGCACTATCGGCGACGTGATTCTCGACCTGCAAAACATTTCGCTCTCGTTCGGCGGCGTGCGCGCCTTGACCGACATTTCCTTCGACGTACGGCAACACGAAATCCGCGCCATCATCGGGCCGAACGGCGCCGGCAAGAGCTCGATGTTGAACGTCATCAACGGCGTCTATCATCCGCAAGAAGGCAGCATCGTGTTCCGCGGCGAGAAGCGCCACCGCATGAACCCGACGCGCGTGGCGCGCGGCGGCATCGCGCGCACCTTCCAGAATATTGCGCTGTTCAAGGGCATGAGCGTGCTCGACAACATCATGACCGGACGCAATACCAAGATGAAGCGCGGCTTGCTGGCCCACGCGCTGTGGTTTGGCCCCGCGCGCATTGAAGAAATCGCGCACCGGCACAAGGTCGAGGAAGTGATCGATTTCCTTGAAATCCAACACATCCGCAAGACGCCGGTCGGGCGCCTTCCTTATGGCTTGCAAAAGCGCGTGGAGCTGGCGCGCGCGCTGGCGGCCGAACCGGAGGTATTGTTGCTGGACGAGCCGATGGCCGGCATGAACGTGGAAGAAAAGCAGGACATGTGCCGCTTCATCCTCGACGTGAACGACCAGTTCGGCACCACCATCGTGCTGATCGAACACGACATGGGTGTGGTGATGGATATCTCGGATCGCGTGGTGGTGCTCGACTACGGCAAGAAGATCGGCGACGGCACGCCGGCCGATGTGATGCAGAACCAGGATGTGATTGATGCTTACCTTGGGACGAGTCACTGACATGCAATTCTTTTTCGAAGTGGCGATCAACGGTTTGCTCTCGGGCCTGATGTATTCGCTCGTCGCACTCGGTTTCGTGCTGATCTACAAGGCTTCGGGCGTGTTCAACTTCGCGCAGGGCTCGATGGTGTATTTCGCCGCGCTGGCGGTGGTCGGCTTGATGGACAAGGGCTTGCCGATGTGGGCTGCGGTCATCGGCGCCTTCTTCGTGATGCTGGCAGTTGGCCTGGGCACCGAACGGCTGGTGCTGCGCAAGCTGGTGAACCAGCCGCCGATTGCCTTGTTCATGGCCAGCATCGGACTGAGTTTTTTCCTCGAGGGCCTGGGGCCGCTGTTGTTCGGCAGCGAGGTACGCGCCATCGACCTCGGCATTGTCGACGAACCGATTCAATCGATCATGGATTCGACCGGTATCGGCATTTCCAAGTTCGACCTGTTTGCCTCAGGCATGGTGATCCTCCTGGTGGCGGTGTTGAGCGTGTTCTTTCAAAAGACCAAGGTCGGCCGCGCCTTGCGCGCGGTGGCGGACGACCATCAGGCGGCGCTGTCGCTTGGCATCCCTTTGCAGCACATCTGGGCGATTGTATGGGGCGTGGCCGGGTTCGTCGCGCTTGTGGCAGGCTTGCTGTGGGGCTCGAGGAACGGCGTGCAATACGCGCTGACCATGACGGCCCTGAAAGCCTTGCCGGTGCTGATTTTGGGCGGCTTCACCTCGGTGCCGGGAGCCATCGTGGGCGGCTTGATCATCGGGGCTTCGGAAAAGCTGGCGGAAATCTATTTGCCGCCTATCATGCAGGATAGCTTCGGCGGGAATTTCGGCGGGATCGAGGGGTGGTTTCCTTATGTGTTTGCCTTGCTGTTTTTGCTGGTGAGGCCGGAGGGGTTGTTTGGGGAGAAGCATATTGATCGGGTGTAGGTCGTTCCACCCAGCCACGCGGCCACTATCTCTGTCATTCCCGCGAAAGCGGGAATCCAGACGGAGTCTCTTGCACAACCTGCGGTGTGGATTCCCGCTTTCGCGGGAATGACGGAAGGTGAAGTGAGGTTGAGGGTCTTGACGAAATTGAGAGAAAACTGAGGAACCAATGTTCTACCGCGAAGCCGGACAATTCAAGACAAGCTATGTCGCCGACGGCCAGATCTTCCCGATCCGGCAAGACCGCATTGCGTTTGCGCTGTTGCTGTTCGCCGCCTTCGTCGTGGTGCCCATGATAGCCAGCGAATACTGGTTTTCCGCGATTCTGATCCCTTTCCTCGTGCTGGCGCTGGCTGCGCTCGGCTTGAATCTGCTGACCGGCTACGCGGGCCAGCTGTCGCTCGGCTCGGCCGCTTTCATGGCGGTGGGCGCCTATGCGGCTTACAACTTCCAACTGCGCATCGAGGGCATCCCCATCCTGCTTTCCTTCGTGCTGGCGGGCTTGTGTTCCGCTGCCGTGGGTGTGCTGTTCGGCCTGCCTTCGCTGCGCATCAAGGGCTTCTACCTTGCCGTGGCGACGCTGGCGGCGCAGTTCTTTGTGGTGTGGGTGCTGACCAAGTTCGCCTGGTTTTCCAACAATTCGTCGTCGGGTGTGATCAGTGCACAGAAGGTGATCATTTTCGGCTACGTGTTCAATACGCCGGTGAAAAACTATCTGCTCGTGCTGTCTATCGTGTCGCTCATGGCCCTGCTGGCCAAGAACATCGTGCGCTCTTCGACAGGCCGGGCCTGGATGGCGGTGCGCGACATGGACGTGGCCGCCGAGGTGATCGGCATTCCCTTGCTGACGACCAAGCTGTTGGCTTTCGCCGTCAGCTCGTTCTATTGCGGCATGGCCGGCGCGCTCTATGCGTTCTGCTATCTCGGCTCGGTGGAGCCGGACGGGTTCTCGCTCGACCTTTCACTGCGCATCCTGTTCATGATCATCATCGGCGGCGTGGGCAGCGTCATGGGCGCCTTCCTCGGCTCGGCCTTCATTCTGCTGTTGCCCATCCTGCTCGATAATCTTTTGCCGCCGCTATCGGCGCTGCTGCATCTGCCCATGCGCAGCGAATCGATTTCGCACATCCAGTCGATGCTATTCGGCGGGCTGATCATTTTCTTCCTCATCGCAGAACCGCACGGGCTGGCGCGCCTGTGGCAAATCGGCAAGGAGAAGTTGCGCCTGTGGCCTTTCCCTCACTAGTTTCACGAATAATACCTGGAGACGAACCAATGAAACCGCTACAAAGAATTCTCTTTTGTTGTGCTGCGGCGCTGGCGGCATTCGGCGTCACTCTGCCGGCCCAGGCCGACGATCAATTCATCGCGCTTGCGGACTACCGCGTCGGCCCTTACGGCGCGAACGGCCAGGCTTTCTACGGCGGCTTCATCGATTACCTGAGCTATGTCGACCTGAAGGAAGGCGGCATCAACGGCGTCAAGCTGACCTGGGAAGAATGCGAAACCGAATACAACAACGCCAAGGGCGTGGAATGCTATGAGCGCCTGAAGACCAAGAATCCGGTGACCAAGGGCACGGCCTATAACGTGATGGCGACCGGCGTGGCGTATGCGCTGATCGACAAGTCGGCCGAAGACAAGGTGCCGCTGATGATGGTCGGCTATGGACGGACGGACGCGGTCGATGGGTCGGTGTTTCCCTGGGCTTTTCCGCTGGTGACGACCTACCAGATGCAAGCCTCGGCCATCGTCAAATACCTGGCATCGAAGAACGGCGGCTCGCTTGCAGGCAAGAAGATCGTCTATCTTTATCATGACTCGGCCTATGGCAAGGAACCCATCGTCGCGCTGGAAGCGGAAAGCGCGATCGGCAAGTTCAAACTGGTCGAAATCCCGGTGGCGCATCCGGGCAATGAGCAGGGCGCACAATGGCTGCGCATCCGCCAGGAGAATCCCGATTATGTCATTTTCTGGGGCTGGGGCGTGATGAACCAGACGGCGCTGAAGGCCGCGCAGAAGGTCGGCTTTCCGCGCGACCGCATGATCGGTTCCTGGTGGGCCGGATCCGAAGAAGACACTGTGCCGGCAGGCGAAGCCGCCAAGGGTTACATGAGCGCGACCTGGAACGTGGCCGGCGTTGGCGTGCCTGTGATCGCCGACATCGAAAAGGTGGTCTATGGCGCCGGCAAGGGAAATATGCAGGACAAGAGCAAGGTCGGCACGGTGCTGTACAACCGGGGCGTATCGGTGGCCGTGGCGATGGTGGAGGCGATCCGCACGGCCCAGGCCAAATACGGCAAGGGCAAGGTGGTGAGCGGCGAGCAGATGCGCTGGGCGCTGGAGAACCTCAACATCACCAATGCGCGCATCAGCCAGTTGGGTGCCACCGGCTTGCTGCCCGAGATCAAGACCTCATGCGCCAACCATGAAGGTTCGGGTATGGTGAAGATACAGCAATGGGATGGTGCGAAGTGGAACCTCATCACACCCGATTGGATCGAGGGCAACAAGGCGCTGATCCATCCGCTATTCATGGCCAATGCCGCCAAGTATGCCAAGGAAAAAGGCATCACCCCGGCCTGTATGAAATAAGGAAACTGCAATGAAGGCACCTCTAAAAATCGTGGCGAGCGGCCCAAGGTCGGTCCGAGAAGCGCGACCGGTGGAGCAGGGAATTCGCGAAGCATGCTTCGCGCCAGCGAGACGATCGGCGCTTGCAAGCGCCGAGCTATCCGGATCCTCGGTGAGCATCGCAGGTCCGAGATTGGACCGCGCAGTAGATTTTCAGAGATGGCCATGAGTGCGGGGTTGGAGGTCAACAACATCGAGGTGATCTATGATCACGTCATCCTCGTGCTCAAAGGGGTCTCGCTCGCGGTGCCGGAAGGGAAGATCGTCGCCCTGCTGGGCGCCAACGGCGCGGGCAAGAGCACGACCCTGAAGGCCATCTCGAACCTGTTGGCGGCCGAGCGCGGTGACGTGACCAAGGGCAGCATCAGCTATCGCGGACAGCGCGTCGAGAAATCGACGCCGAACGAGCTGGTGAAGCAGGGCGTGATTCAGGTGATGGAAGGACGCCACTGCTTCGCCCATCTCTCGATCGAGGACAATCTGCTGACCGGCGCCTACACACGTAGCCTTGGCGCGGCAGCGCGGCGTACTGAGCTGGAAAAGATCTACCACTATTTCCCGCGCCTGAAGGTGCGGCGCAAATCGCTGGCGGGCTATACCTCAGGCGGGGAACAGCAGATGACGGCCATCGGCCGCGCCATGATGGCCAAGCCTTCGATGGTGCTGCTTGACGAACCCTCGATGGGTTTGGCGCCGCAGATCGTCGATGAGATTTTCGCCATTGTCGGCGATTTGAACCAGCGCGAGAACGTGTCCTTCCTGCTGGCGGAGCAGAACACGGCGATTGCGCTGCGCCATGCCGACTTCGGCTACATCCTGGAAAACGGGCGCGTGGTGATGGAAGGCGCGGCGGCCGATCTGGCGAACAACGAAGACGTCAAGGAGTTTTACCTCGGCATGTCGGGCGCCGGCCGCAAAAGCTTCCGCGACATGAAATTTTATCGCCGGCGCAAGCGCTGGCTTGCATAATCGACGCGAAAGCATCATGGCAAAACTTTCCTTCGCCAAGCTGCGTACGCTGTGCGCCGGCCTGCCCGGCGCCACGCACGACATCAAGTGGGGTGCCGACCTCGTCTATTTTATCGGCGACAAGATGTTTGCGGTCACTCATCCCGATAGTGACGACAAATTCGCCTTCAAGGTCGATGACGAACGCTTCCTCGAACTGACCGACCGGCCCGGCATCGTTCCCTCGCCCTACCTTGCGCGCGCCAAGTGGGTGAGTATCACGCCGCAGGCCGCACTGACGCAGGCCGAAGCGCAAGCCCTGCTCACGCGCTCCTACGAACTGGTGTTCGCCAAATTGACCAAGAAACTGCAACGGGAAATCGGCCATGATTGAGCATTTCGACGCGCTCGAAGCACGCGACCCGGCGCGGCGCGAGCGCGAACTGCTGGCAGGTATCCCGGCACTGATTGCGAGCGCCCAGCGCGCCCCCGGCTGGGCCGCCATCCTGCAAGGCGTGGACCCGCGCGACATCGCGTCACGCACGGCACTGGCGCAACTGCCGGTGACGCGCAAATCGCAATTGCACGAACTGCAAAAGCAGCACCCCCCGTTTGCCGGCCTCGCCACGACCGCCACGCGCAAGCTGCGCCGCCTTTACATGTCACCCGGCCCGATCTTCGACCCCGAAGGCCAGGGGATCGACTGGTGGCGCTATGCGCGCCCCATGCATGCAGCAGGCATGCGTGCCGGGCACATCGTGCAGAACTGCTTTTCCTACCATTTCACGCCAGCGGCCTCGATGATAGAAGGTGGTGCGGCCAAGATAGGCTGCACGGTGATCCCGGCCGGCATCGGCCAGACCGAGATGCAGGTGCAGGCCATGGCTGCGCTACGGCCCGACGCCTACGCCGGCACACCCTCGTTCCTCAAGATCATTGTGGAAAAGGCGCACGAAATGGGCGCCGACATCTCCAGCCTCAAGCGCGCCTTGGTCGGTGCCGAAGCGCTGCCGCCCTCGCTGCGCGCCTGGCTGCAGGAGCATGGCGTGCCGCAAGTGCTGCAGTCCTATGGTTCAGCCGATATCGGCAACATTGCCTACGAGACGACTTGCGCCGGCGCGCTCAATCCAGGCATGGTGCTCGACGAAGACTTGCTGCTGGAAATCGTGGGACCCGGGACAGGCGAGCCCGTGCCTGAGGGCGAGATCGGGGAAGTCGTGATCACGTCATTCAATGCGGACTATCCCTTGATCCGTTTCGCCACGGGCGACCTCTCGGCCATCCTGCCGCAGATGTCGCCTTGCGGGCGCACCAATACGCGCATACGCGGCTGGCTTGGCCGTGCCGATCAGACGGTCAAGGTGAGGGCGATGTTTGTACATCCGGGGCAGGTGGAGGAGATACGGCGCCGGCATCCGGCGATCTTGAAGGCACGGCTTCTGGTGGATGGGGAGATGGGCAATGATCGGATGGTGTTGCGTTGTGAACTCAAACACCCTGCGCCTGAGGGATTGGCCTTGGCCCTGATAGACAGCATAAGAGACGTTACGAAACTGCGGGGTGAAATCGAATTTCTTCCTTTAGGTGGATTACCCAACGACGGGCATGTAATTGAAGATCTTCGAAAATTTGAATGACCACACTGAAACCGGCTATGGCAACTGAATTCTCAACACCGCATTCTCAGTAGTGAGGTAAAGTGCGCCATCAGCGCCGATGGCTAGGTACTGAGGTGACGGGAAACGCCCCGGCAAGTCACCTAGGACGATGCCATAGTAGCTTTTCGGGTTGATTACATTTTCCAATACCTCAAGCGCAACACCTGCCACGGTCGTCACCGTTCCGCTCGGAGTAATCTTGCGAATGGTGCCATTATTGGCATCCGCTACATAGACATTTCCGCTGCGATCCACCGCCAGCCCCTGCGGGTTATTGAAACTCGCCTGAGTCCCCACACCATCGACGAACCCAACAACCCCCGTGTGGCCCGCCAAGGTGGTGACCATCCCGGACGTATCGATTTTCCGGATGTTGTTGTTCCCATTATCGGAAACATAAACATTTCCAGCTGCATCCACCGCAATCCCCGTGGGACCGCCCTGGAGGGAGAGTAGGCCGTTGAAGTTGACTGTCGGTCCACAAAATAGCGCTCGGGAACCGGGGCCATCGGTGGAACCATTTCCGCCTGCGATGCCCGCGATCGTTGTAACCACTCCAGTCGGCGAAATCTTGCGCACAGCGCAATTACTAGTATCCGCAACATAGATGTTGCCAGCGGAATCTGTCGCAATCCCCTGGATCACGCCAAAGATGGCCGACTTGCCGGTGCCGTCCGCATAACCATATTGCAGCGGGGACCCCGCCAAGGTCGTTGTCGTTCCGTCCGAAGAAATTTTCTGGATGATCCCATTTGATCTATCGGCGACATAGACGTTTCCCGCGCTGTCGGTCGCCAAACCGGACAGCAAGCCGAAAACGCCGACGCTTGCCACTCCATTGACTGACGTACCCGTGCGACCGGCAAGCGTCGTGACGGCGCCTGAGGGCGATATCTTGCGAACCGCATAGTTCAAAGAATCGGCGATGAAGATATTTCCCTTGCTGTCACTCGCAATACCTTCCGGCGCATAAAACCTCGCCGCCGGCCCAATCCCGTCCGATGATCCGGAAACGCCAGACTCGGCCAGCAGCGTCGACACGGTCCCTGTCGAGCTGATCATCTGAATCGCATTGTTTCCGGTGTCTGCCACAATGATATTTCCCGACGCATCGACAGCGACATAGTTTTGGCCGCTAAAAAGCTCCGCCGAACCGGTGATCCCGTCGAAACCTCTCTCGAAAAGAACCGCGCCGCTCGGACTCAATTTCTTGACGTTGTAGTCGTCGCCAACCACAATATTCCCCGCAATGTCGATGGCGACGCTTTGCACGTATGAGTCGGTAGGATTGTACGCGTTGGTCCGAGGTGGGTTTGCATACGCGCCGAAGAAAGGAGTGAGAACTCCAGCTGTCGAAATCTTGAAAACACTTTGATTGTATGAGTCGGCAACGTAAATGTTTCCGTTTGCGTCAAGCGCAATGCTTTGGGGCGATCCAAATCCCGTCCATGGGGAATTGTTATTGGCCGAGGGAACATAGGACAAGGTCATGGTGGAGACAACCCCTGTCGGCGTGATTTTTCGAATGCTTCCGTCCCCCACATAAATGTTTCCGGAAGCGTCGACGGCAATGCCCTGCGGACTATTAAACAGCGCAGCCGCGCCGGTTCCATCGGATGTTCCCGGCGTACCGGCGGTTCCCGCTATTGTGGTCACCGTCCCATTTAGCGATATTCTCCTGACGGTCTTGTTCCCGTTGTCCGCGACATAAACGTTTCCCGCCACATCCACGGCGATTCCGCTCAATTGGCCAAATCTGGCCGCGGATCCGACACCGTCAATGGCACCACCGATTCCAGGCAGGCCGGCAAAATTGCTTGCCACACCGGCCGGAGAGAACTTGGTGATAAAGGTGCCTTCGAGCAGGTAGATGTTTCCGTAGCGATCGACGGCCAATGGCCCAACCCCTATCCCTTGCCCCAAAATACCGACGTTCCCAGCAAACAGAGACAAGCCTGGAACCGATTGGCTGGGCAATGAAGCGTCATATTGCGCGATCATGCCCGCAACCGTGGCATTGACGTTTGGGAAATAAGATGGACCGTAATCGCTCGACGACGAGGTGACGCCACTGAGCATTGCACGCGCCGTGGCAGCGGCATTTGGCCCGACGTAGGCGCCATCCGCATTTTGATTCACGAGAGCGATGGTGAAATTTTCCGCCACCCCAAGCCGGTTACCCAAGGTCTGCTGATCCAGGCCTCCCTGTGTCGTATGGTTCTCCATCGCCCCTATCAGGATCGACAGGGCCGCGCAGCCTCGCGTCACAGCGCCGCTATCGATCGCATTTGTCCAATAGGCCAATCCATCGCTCGCGGGCGCCCTTCCGAGTACATTTTGAAAAATCGCGGTCACAAAAGATGCGGTGTTCCCGTTGCCGTAAAGTGCAACGGACTCCGGGCTGGTGCCGAAACTGTCAATCAGGTTTTTGACGGCAATATTTGTGTTGTAAGATTGTACGAGTGCCACGGCACTGGCGACTTGTGCATTGAGCAGCGCGTTTTCAAAGTTCACTAGGCCCGCAGGATCGGCGGGGCGGCCAAAGTAGGCGATATATAGCTCTTGGACCATCTCCTCATAGTTGCTCGCTTCCTCTTTTGTCTGGCGCGAAAGAGAATGGTTGGCCGGAGTGCTTCCCGCTTCATAGGTTTGATTGTTTCCGCCACATGACGCAAGCGCCCCGATTGAGAGCACGATCAAAATGGCGTCTTTAAGAAGACGCTTCATGATTTCCAAGTTCAAATTGTAGGTCACCGCGTTTGAAACAGCGAAATGCGGAAAATGGTAACACATGCGCACTGAAGCTTAGCGGACTACGCACGAGTCTTTCCCTATCTCAAGTCGTCTCTTAGTTTTCGCAAAAAACGGCCCCATTGTTAAAGTTCCTCAATCAATGGACTAAATAATCTGCATTTGCCTGTAGCTGAGTAGCACGAATCCGCATCGCGAATGATTCGGTCCTTGGTCGGTATCCGCCCATCCAAGTAGACGAAGACAATTGGCCCAACTTCGAATATTACTGGGTCGTGGGCGCCGGCGGATTGGTTTTGCGATGGGACTTGCTTGCGGGCGTCCTAACTTCAATTCGCCGACCCTGCGCACTTTGTAGGCATGTTCGTCAATTGCTCGGGAAAAGATGACACTGCCGCCCGGCTATGCAAGCGGCAAAATCATGCGTGGAACTAAGCGCCGACGTTCTTGGCCTTGTTGGCGGCCCACTTGTACAAACCGAAAACCACGGCCGCGCCGACCACCAAAGCGACGAACATGGTCTGGTCTTCGCTGAGTCCGGTTGCAATCGCCAGCGGTTCGTCTTTCTTGGTCAGCACGATCAGGCCTGCCAGCGCCACATTGAACAAGCTCTCGCCGACGATGAAACCCGACATGATCAACACGCCCAGACGCTTGGCCGCCTCGCCCCAGGTTTGCTTTTCCACCGCGCGTTCGAAGAAATAACCGGTGACGGCGCCGATGACGACCGGCAAGGTGACGGCGCTAGGCAGATAGATGGCCAGGCCGACGCCGAGCGGCGGCAGGCTTAAGCGGCCCTTGCTCGACGCCTTGAGCGCAAAGTTGATGGCCACCAGAACGAGTCCCATCACCGCACCGTAACCGAGGAGATCCCAGCGCAAATCGCCGCCGATGACGCCTTTGGCGAGCGTCGAGATCAAGGTGGCCTGGGGCGCGTTCAACGGTTGGCTGGAGATGGCGTCGAGGTTGGGCGCGCCGGCAAAGCCGTAGGCGTGGTTCAACAACTCCAGCACCGGCGGCACGACCACCGATCCGGCGACCACGCCGATCAGCAAGCCGACCTGCTGCTTCCAGGGTGTCGCATCGACCAGTTGGCCGGTTTTCAAGTCTTGCAGGTTGTCGTTACCGATCACGGCCACGGCTAACACGACAGTGGTGACGAACAGGGCGAAGGCGACCAAGGCATGACTGACCTCCGGCCCCATGACGCTGCGCCCGACTGCACCCACGCTCAACGCCGCACCGAGGATCGTCAAGATGGCAATGCCCGAAACCGGCGAATTCGACGAGCCGATCAAACCCGCCATGTAGCCGCACACGGCGGCGGCGAACATGCCGGCGATCAGGACATAGCCGATACCGACCGCAACCAGCGGCAGGGACACGCTGGCCAAAGGGCCGCCTTCGAGAAAGCTGGCCAGCAGCCAGCCTGTCGGAACCATGGAAATCAGCGTGACCAGGCCGACGATGAAGATGGGCAAGTCCTGTTCGGTACGCGGAATTTCCGCGCCGCCGACCTTGGCGCGGCGCGATGCTTCCAGCGCGGATTTCAGACCGCCGATGACGGGCTTGGCCAAACCGGCCAGGGTGACGATAGCCGCCGCGCCGATGGCGCCTGCACCCATCATCCGCACATTGGTCTTCCAGAGCTTCAGGGCCTGGTCCGCCGCCGACAGGTCGGGCAGCGGATTCATGGTGGTGAGGAGGGGAACCAGGATGCCCCATGCGATGACGAGACCCGTCAACATGGCGATGCCGACCGTGATACCCATCAGGTGACCGGCACCGATCAAGGCGACCGAACTGGAAGCGCCGATACCGGTCGATCCCTTGCCGACGCGGAAATAGACCGACATCTCACCGGCCAGCACCTTGACCGCCGCACCGGCCGCATACAAGGCCGAGGCTACGCTGCCCCACACCACCGCCCAGAAGCCGAGCTTGCCTTCGGCCGCGCCGGAACGCGACTCCATGCCGACTTTCAGCACTTCCGCGGCAGCCACACCTTCCGGGTAGGGCAAGTCCGATTGCGACACCAGCGCGCGGCGCAGCGGCATGGTGTACATCACGCCGAGCACGCCGCCGATGCAACAGGCGCCAAAGGTGGGCCAAAACGGCACATGGATCCACCAACCTATCATCAACAAGCCGGGCAACACGAAGATCACCGAAGCCAGCGTGCCCGCTGCCGAGGCAATGGTCTGGACGATGTTGTTTTCCTGGATCGTGGCATCCTTGAAGGCGCTCAACAGCGCCATCGAAATCACCGCTGCAGGAATCGAGGTGGCGAAGGTCAGGCCGACCTTGAGGCCCAGATAGACTTGCGCCGCAGTAAAGATCAGGGTGATCAGCACGCCGAGGATGATCCCCCGGACGGTGATTTCCACCGGCTTGGATGGTGAGGCTTGGCTCATCGTATGCACTCCGAATGTTGTATTTGATTTAATTGTTTTACGCGTGAAACGTGCCCAATCATAGCCGAGTTGCAGCAAAAACGGGGCGCAAACGGCGCCCTTACAACATCTTGCCGTCTTGCTTGCGCGGCAAACTCAGGGTCAGCAAACCGCCCATCAGCAAGGACAATGCCAGCGCCAGCATGCCGTAGGTCGTGCTTTGCGTCAGGTCTTTGAGCCAGCCGACCAGATAGGGGCTGACGAAGCCGGCCAGGTTGCCCAGCGAATTGATGAAGGCGATACCGGCTGCGGCGGCGGCACCGCCCAGCATGGCCGTCGGCAGGCTCCAGAATAGCGGCAGGCTGGTGATGATGCCGGCCGTGGCCAGCGTCAGTGCCGCCAGTGCAGGCCAGGGCGTTGCGGCGTAGATGGTCGATAACACCAGGCCAAGCGCGCCGGCGAAGGCGGGGACCGCGACGTGCCAGCGCCGTTCGCCGCGGCGGTCGGCACTGCGTGCGACGGGAATCATCACGACGGTCGCTGCGATGTAAGGAATGGCCGAGAGCAGGCCGATTTCGAGGGTGTCCTTGATGCCGCTGGCCTTGATCAAGGTGGGCAGCCAAAAGCCCACGCCATACAAGCCCATGACGAGACAGAAATAGATCAAGGCCATGAGCCACAAGCGCGGTTGGGCGAACAAGGCGCGCAACCGCGGCTGGGGCTTGGCTTTGTCCTCTTCGGCGATGCGCGCGGCGAGCCAGGCTTTTTCAGCCTCGCTCAACCAGCGCGCCTGGGCGATGCGGTCTTGCAGGAACAACACCACGAACACGCCCACGGCCAGCGAAGGCAGCGCTTCGCCGATGAACATCCATTGCCAGCCGGCCAGACCCAGCGCGCCCGGCAAGGTTTGCATGATGGCCCCCGACAGCGGCCCGCCGATCACGCCCGACAAAGGCACGGCGGCCATGAACAGGGCCATGACGGCAGCGCGGCGCCTGGCCGGATACCAATAGGTGAGATAAAGCACGATGCCGGGGAAGAAACCGGCTTCGGCGGCACCGAGCAGGAAGCGCGTGACGTAAAAGCTCGTCGGCGACGATACGAAGATCATCGCGGCCGACAACAAGCCCCAGCTGATCATGATGCGCGCGATCCAGATTCTTGCGCCGACACGGTGCAGGATCAGGTTGCTCGGGATTTCGAACAGGAAGTAGCCGATGAAGAAGATGCCCGAACCGAGGCCGAAGACGGTGTCGCTCAGATGGAGCTCGCTCGCCATCTGCAGCTTGGCGAAGCCGACGTTGACACGGTCGAGGTAGGCGACGACGTAGCCGGCGAAGAGCAAGGGGAGCAGGCGCCAGGTTAGTTTGGCGTAGATGGTTTTCTCGATTACTGGCTGTTCTAGCATCCTCGCCTGCTCCGGTTATGCATGCTTGCCGCATCAATGACGCGCCGGCTGATCACCCCTCGCCCGCGGGCGAGGGGAGTTTTTACTGCTTGTGCTTCGCCTGGATCGCTTCGATCTCGTCCATGATCGCATTCATGCGCGCGAAGATCGCCTGATACGGCGCGGGTGAGGCCAGGTCGACGCCGGCCGCCTTCACCAGTTCGTAAGGATACGCCGAGCCGCCCGAGCGCAGCACGTTCAAATAGCGCTCGCGCGCACCGGGGTCGCCCTTCAGGATTTCGGTGGCGAACATCGAGCCGGCCGAGATCGACGTGGCGTACTGGAACACGTAGAACTGGTTGTAGAAGTGCGGGATGTAGGCCCATTCGGTAGCATACAGGTCGTCGATCTTGACCACGCCTTGCTTGTCGCCGTGGTAGAGCTTCAAGATGTCGCCGTAGATGCGCGTGATGTCTTCGCCGGTCAGCGATTCGCCCTTGTCGACGCGACTGTGCACTTCACGCTCGAAATCGGCGAACATGGCCTGGCGGAAGAAGGTGGTGCGCAGGTTTTCCAGCGCCGCGCCGAGGTAGAGCATGCGCTCGTCGTCGGTCTTGGCGATCTTGAGCATGTGGTCCAGCAGCAGCGCTTCGTTGGTGGTCGAGGCGATTTCGGCGGTGAAGGTCGGGTAGTCGGCATTCACGTAGGCCTGGCTATGGTTGGCCAGGTAGGAATGCATGGCGTGGCCCCACTCGTGCGCCAGCGTCGAGACCGACTCGTAGTCGTCGTTGTAGTTCAACAGCAGAAACGGATGCACGTCGTAGGCGGCGCCGTTCATGTAGGCGCCCGAGCGCTTGCGCGGACGCGGGTAGACGTCCATCCAGCGGTGCTTCAGCGCCTCGGTCATCGTCGAGACATAGTCGGGGCCGAGCGGCTGCACGGCGGCCAGCATCAATTGCTTGCCTTCCTCGACCGGGTATTTCAGGTCGCTCTTCACCAGCGAGGGATACATGTCGTAGTAGTGCAGATCGCTGACGCCGAGGATCCCGGCGCGGATCTTGAAGTAGCGATGCAAGGTCGGCAGGTTCTCGCGCGTCTGCTTGATCAGCATGTCGTAGACCGCCGGCGGCAGCTTGTCGCCATCCAATGCGCGCGTCAGCGAATCGGGGTATTTGCGCACCTTGGTGTAGGCGGTATCTTTCTTCAGCATCTCGTAGAAGGTCACGCCGAAGGTACGTTCGAAACTCTTCCATTGGCCCCAGAAGGCGTCGAACACGCGCTTGCGGTCTTCGCGATTGTCGGATGCGCGGTACTTGGTGTAGGCCGCCTGGTCGAGCTTGATTTCCGTGCCGTCGGACAGCTTGACCGTGGGCCAGGGCATGTCGGCGTTGGACAGGATGTCGTACACCGAACTGGCCGCGTCGGTCGCCAGGCCGAATTGCGCGACGATGCCCTCGCCTTCGGCATCGAGCGTGTGCGGCGCGGCGCGCAGGATCTGGTCGAGCATGTGGCGATAGACTTCGAGCGCCTTGTCTTCCTTGATGAACTTGTCGACCCTGGCATGGCCCATGGCAAGGATTTCGGGACGCAGGAAGGCGCCGGCTTCGTCGAGTTCGCTGCCCAGGATGGCCGCTTTCTGGTTCAAGTCCTGGCCCAGGCTGTTGCCGGTATCCTGATCGTGGAATTGGCCGGCATAGGTGGAGAGGCGCACGTAACGCTTGGCAATGTCGGCGTTCAAGTCGAGGCAGGCCTGGAAGCGCTTGGCCGACTGGCCAAGCTTGCCCTTGCAGGCTTCGAACTCCTTGAGCTGGGCTTCGGTCTTGGCGCTGTCGGCCTTCCAGGCATCGGCGTTGGCATAGAGGTCGGCCAGGTTCCAGCGGTCGTTTTCGGTTTCGGCGGCAAGGCCTGGCAGAGGCAAGGCTGCCATTGTGGCGGCTGCCAGCAGCGCGATCGAGACTAACGGCAAAGTCTTGGGCATGATGTTGTGTATTCCTGATTCGCAAGAATGGATATGCCGAGCCATGGCCATGCATGAGCGCAAGGCCGGCCCGGTTCGAACGTTGGGAAACTCCGATTATTGGTATAGTAAAACGCGTGCTTTTTTATGCGTAATCGTCACCCACGCATGCGGATTTTAATCGTTTTGCCTGGTGCCGCACGCATTTTCCATCCTGCTTTGCAACAAAGCGCGGAAGGCGGCGAAAATCTTGCGTACCTGGACTTGCTTGTAGGGAAAAGTGTCGGCCGGGTCCATGCCATGAATCACGGCGGCGCTATCGATCTCGAATACCAGCAGCTTGCCCATCGCGCTTTCGGCACAATCGATGACGAGGTAATCGAGTCCGGCGGCGTCGGCAATCGCCGCAAGCGCAGCTTTGTGACGCAGCCCGAAATCCGCGTCGAAATGTCCCATGAAGGCCGCTTCCTCGGCGCGCTTGGCGGCGTTGTCGCTCATGTGGGCGTTCAGATAGTGGATCATCCAGTGGTCGGACAATGCCATGTGGCCGGCGTAGGCTTTGCCGTCGACAATAACGACGCGGTATTTACGGTACAGCCCGTCGGCATTGCGGTAGTCGATGAAGGGCGAGACGGTAAACACCGCTTCACCATGCCGGGTGAGGTAATGCCGCAGGCCGGCTTCATCGTCGAGCTTTTCCAGGCCCTGCCCGGCATGCGAGTCAAGCGGGCGAATGATCACGGGATACGCGAAGGGTGAGCCGTGCTCAAGCGCCGCGCGGGGTGCCGCCATGGTGGGAGGAATCTCGACGCCGGGCAAGCCTTGCAGCATGGTGCTGACACTGTCGCGCGACAGCCTGGCGATGCGCTCGGGCCGGTTCAGCAGCGCTGCGCGCAAGCGCGGCGCGGCTTGTGCGATTCGTTCGAGCAGGGCGGCGCCATCGGTCGATTCGGCAATGGCGACGATGGCCAGGTCGTGTTCGGGCAGGGTTTCGGGAAACGGCTCAGCCGGGTCGAGAAACAGCATTTCCAGCGTGACGTCGCTATCCTGCACCAGGAATTCCAGCGGCGCATTGGCGGCCAGATCGCCGTGATGCATCAGCGCCAGGAGCCGCAATGCCGGTTCGCGCGTGGCAGGCAGGCGATAATGGCGTTCGATCTTGAGCGCTTGCGCCTGCGTGGCAAGGCCGAGATCGCGCTTGAACCAGAGATGGGAGATGATGGACAGATCCATCAGCGCATTGGCATCAAGGGGGTCGCGCGCGATGCGTGCCATCAATGACTTGGCGGTATCGGTCAAGGGCATGCCTGCACAGCTCATGCCCATGAGCACTGCCAGCCCCATCAGCGTGCGGTCTTCGCCTGCGGCGGGTGGATAGGCCTCGTTCATTGAAATAGAATAGCAAATATTGCCGGCCTAACCTACCAATAGCCACCATTCATTGCGCATCCATAGTCCATTCACGCATTTGCCACGACGCTGGTCCGCCCTCGTCCTCCTGATGTGCGTCCTCGGTGCGGCCCCCTTTGCCTCGTCCGCACAGTCTGCCGACATGGGCAAGACGCTGCACGTGCAGATCAAGAAGAGCGAAACCGGGATCGACCCGGCCACGGCATCGGACTTCAATACCCTTTCCATCATCGAAAACGTGTTCGATCCGCTGTTGCGCTACGACTATCTGGCGCGTCCGGTGAGATTGCTGCCGAATACGCTGGCAGCGATGCCAGAAGTCGATCCGACCAAGACACTCTATACTTTCCACATCAAGCCCGGCATCCATTTCACGGCCGATCCGGCCTTCGGTGGCAAGCCGCGCGAATTGACTGCCGCCGACTACATGTACAGCTTCAAGCGCCTGCTCGATCCAGCCGTCAAATCGCCGTGGCGCTTCATCTTCGACGGCAAGCTGATGGAACTCAAGGCAACCGAGCGCTACACGCTGCAAATCCGCCTGAAACAGCCCGATGCGAACTTCCTGTTCGAACTCGCCATGCCAGCCACGTCCGCCGTCGCACAGGAAGCGATCGAGGCGCATCCGCACGATGCGGGGCAGCATCCCGTCGGCACCGGGCCTTACCTGCTGAAAACCTGGCTGCACGGCGAAAAGATCGTGCTCGACGCCAATCCCGATTACCGCGCCACGGTTTTCGATGGTACGCCGGGCGACGATGCCGACGGCCAAGCCATCGCGCAGCATCTGGCAGGCAAGCGCGTGCCGCTGATCGGCCATATCGAGATCAAGGTGGTCGAGGAACAGCAGGCCCAGATGCTGAGCTTTTTGAGCGGTCAATTCGACTACCTCGAACAGATCCCGCCGCCGCTGGCGAACATGGTGTTGGAGCAGAACAACGCGCTGCGGCCGGAACTGGCGAAAAAAGGCGTACAACTGTCGCTTTTCACGCCGCTGCATACTTATTACACGTGGATGAACATGGAAGACCCGGTATTGGGTGGCATGCAGCCTTCACGCATCGCCCTGCGCCGCGCCATCGCCATGGCTTATAACCGCGAGGAAGACATCCGCGTGCTGGAGCACGGCCTGGCGCTGCCGGCGCAATCGCCCATCCCGCCCGACGCGCGCGGCCATGATCCGGCCTACCGCAGCGCCACGGCTTACGATCCGGCGTTGGCGCGCGCCCTGCTGGAGCGCTTCGGTTATCGCGTCCGCCCGGGCGGCACATTCCGCTCGCAGCCGGATGGCAAGCCGCTGCTGCTCACCATGCACACGCAAGCCTCGACCACGGGCCGGTTGCGCGATGAATTCTGGCAGCGCAGTTTGAATGCGATCGGCATTCGCGTCGCGTTCAAGGCCGACACCTACACCGAGATCATCAAGGCCTCGCGCCTGGGCCAGGTGCAGATGTTCGAAACCGACTGGCTGGGCGACATTCCCGATGCGGAGAATTTCCTGCAATTGCTGTATGGGCCGAACCGCGACGGCGTCAACTATGCGCGCTTCGGTTTGCCGCAATACGACGAGTTATTCGAGCGGTCGCGCAAACTTGAGGACGGCCCGGAACGCAACCTGCTCTATGACCGGATGGCGCGCCTGATCGATGTCTATGCGCCCTGGGTGGTACGGGTACATCCGCTGTCGGCGGATTTGCGCCAGCCTTGGCTGGCGAACTACAGGCGCCACCCGGTGATGTTCACCAACTGGCGCTATCTCGATCTGGCGCAGCATCAGTAAGCTTGGCGCAAAGCGGGTATCATGAAGTTCCCGGTCCCGGAGCAAGGTTTCCCTGCATGCTGAGCACCCCAGAACATTTCCGCCCCACCATAGTCGCCGCCGATCATCCGACTCACATCACGCTGGTTTTCCGCGGCGATGAATTGTTGCTCAGGGACGACTCTCTCGACTACCCCGATCACGATGCCTGCATCGCTGCCGGCATGGTGCCGGAACTGCTCCATCCGATCGGCATTCTGGGCGAGCGCCACTTTCGCACGACGTGGGTGGAGCGTGATGCCGTCGCGCCGCAAGGCTTTGCCTTCCACAGGCTGCGCTCTTTACTATTCGGCGTGAAAGACGAAGCCGATGTCGCCGTCGCCTGCCGCGCCTACCAAATTGCCGAGTGGGCACGCACGCATCGCTATTGCGGCGCGTGCGCCGCGCCGACACAATTGACGGCAGGCGAGCGTTGCATGCGATGCCCGAACTGCGGCCACGTGGCCTATCCGCGCATTTCGCCGGCCATGATGGTGCTGATCCGCAGGGGCGACAACATCCTGCTGGCGCGCAACGTGGCGGCGCCGGCCGGCCGCTTCAGCGCCCTGGCGGGGTTCCTCGAAGCGGGCGAGTCGATCGAAGACGCCGTGCACCGCGAAGTGTTCGAGGAAGTCGGCCTCAAGGTGCACCAGCTGCGCTACTTCGGCAGCCAGCCCTGGTCCTTCCCGCATTCGCTGATGATCGCCTACGTGGCCGAATATCTCTCCGGCGAGATTCGGGTCGATCCCAATGAGATTGCAGAGGCGCATTGGTATGGGCCTGACGATGAATTGCCGGCTTATGCGCCGAGGATCTCGATCGCCGGGGAGTTGATCCGGTCGCAGTTGCTCGAGATTGGGCATGTCGGCGCGGGAACCCGCGCCAAATCGTAAGTTGGTGCTGAGCGCAGCGAAGCCCAACACAACGGACTTTAAACGAAGCAGGCAGACGTCGGAAGCGTCGGATGTTGGGCCGGGCATCGCTATGCTTCGCTATGCTTCGCTGCGCTCAGCGCCAACCTACCGCCACGGCCGCGTTTCCGCTCCTTCCTCGGGCAAATACGTCAGGTATTGCACCAGGCGCGGCTTGCGTCCGCGATTCGGCGTGGCGCAATGCGGCAGGGCTTGGTGCCAGATCACGAAGTCGCCGGCCGAGGCCGCGATGGGCATGGCTTGCAGGCTGCGCCTGGCTTCCTCGCGCGGATCACTGCCGGGCGGCAGCGCACGCAGCCAGCCTTCGAGCTTGCGATGAAACCCCGGCACACAGTGAAATGCGCCTTCGTCCGGTGCGCAATCGGCCAGATACAGCAAGCCCTGCAGGCGAAACGGAATCGGCGGCTCCAGGCTGACGTCCCAGTGCAGGCCGCTGCCGAGGAAATGGAAGCCGGCGCACTCGGGCGGATTGAAACTGACCTTGTCGATGCTCTTGAAGATGGCATTGCTGCCGTAGAGCTGGCGATAGGCATTGCGGATGCGCGCCGAACGCCGGTTGTGCTCAAGCGCGGGATGATCGAACAGGGTCAGCATCAAGCCGTATCTGGCATCGTGCGGCCGGTACCACGAAGACGGATCGTCGGGGCTGGCGCCGAGAAATTCCCAGATGGCATGGCGCGCGGCGCTGCAATCCTCATCAGTTACGGCCTGTTTCAATACCAGATAGCCGTGTTCTTCCCAGAACGCCAGGTCGTCCGCACAGAGGACGTCTTCGGCTATCTGATCTTCCGCCCCATCCTTGCGCCTGCCTTGCAGCCAGCGATGAAAGTCGCTCCATGCGGGCCGCTCGAAATGCAGGAATTGCAGCGCCGTCTCGACGGCAATGCCCATGCGCTGCAGTTCGCGCGTTTCCTCGTGCCAGGTATCGACGGCGCCGGGAACATGGCCGGGTTGGGCGCGCTGCCAGAAACGCTCCAGCAGTGCCAGCCCTTGCCGCGCTTCACTGATCATCGCGCAAATAGCCTTCCTTCTTCGAATCGCGCATGCGGAACGATACGATCAACGAAATCGCGCACATGAACGAAACGTACCAGTAAAACGCCGGCTCCATCTGCTCGTTCTTGAGCCACAGCGCGACGTATTCCGCCGTGCCGCCGAACAAGGCGTTGGCCACGGCGTAAGACAAGCCCACGCCCAGTGCGCGCACTTCCGTCGGGAACATTTCGGCCTTGATCAGACCGGAAATCGAGGTATAGAAGCTGACGAAAGCCAACGCCACGATGATGATGCCGGACGCGACGGCGACTCCGCTCGCATCCTTGAGTGCATACATGATGGGGATCGTGCCCAGCATGGTCAAGGTGCCGAAACAGAGCATCGATACGCGCCGTCCGATGCGGTCCGACAGGGCGCCGAACAAAGGCTGCATCAGCATGTAGACGAGCAGGGTGATCGTGGCGACCAGGCTGGCCGCTTCCTTGTCCATGTGAACCGTGTTGACCAGGTACTTCGGCATGTAGGTGGTGAAGGTGTAGAAGGTGAGCGAGCCGGCGGCGGTGAAGCCGATCACGGTCATGAAGGCGCGCTTGTGCTTCCACAGTCCGGCAAGGGTGCCGGCGTCGCTGTTGGCACGCGTTTCCTCGGTGGAGGTTTCGCGCAATGAGCGGCGCAAATACATGGCCACGAGCGCGCCCATGGCGCCGATCGCGAAGGGAATGCGCCAGCCCCAGTCCGTGATCTGGTCCTTGGCCAGGACTTGCGTCACGATCAGCATCACCAGTGCCGCCAGCAATTGTCCGCCGATCAGCGTGACATACTGGAATGAGGCATAAAAGCCGCGCTTGCCCCGAACCGCCGCCTCGCTCATATACGTGGCGCTGGTGCCGTATTCGCCGCCGACCGACAAGCCCTGGAACATGCGCGCCAAAAGCAGCAAGGCCGGCGCCGCGATGCCCAGGGTGGCGTAAGTGGGCAGGCAGGCAATCATCAGCGAACCGCCCGACATCATGATCATCGAGATGATCATGGCCGAACGGCGGCCGCGCTTGTCGGCGATGCGGCCGAACAGCCAGCCGCCGACGGGGCGCATGAAAAAGCCGGCGGCAAACACGCCGGCGCTATTCATGAGTTGCGTGGTCTGGTCGCCATGTGGAAAGAAGGCGGCGGCAAAATACAGTGAGCAGGCCGAATAGACGTAGAAATCGAACCACTCAACCAGATTGCCGGACGAGGCGATCAAGATGGCAAAAACGCGGCTCCTGGTGTCATCCGGGCTATCGGAAAATTCTGCTGCCATGCTGTCTCCTCTTTATTGTTGTATCGCTTTGCTTGATGTAATCGTGTTCAACGCAATCGCGCCATCTCGCGCTGCATGTTGGCCAGGGCATCTTCGCCATAGCGTTCGGCGAAATAGGGATCGGCAAACAGGCTGCCGGCTTGCTCCTTGCCGCATAGATGTTCCAGCGCGCCGCGGCGCTTGGCGCGGTATTCGTCGTCGGGCACGTCGGCATATTCCAGGCGGATCGCATCGGCGTAGGCATCATAGATTTCCTCGTCCTGCCCGAGGACGGCGAGATCGACGCCCAGCATGACATGCTTCAAAGGGTGCTCGATGTGCCTGCCTTGGAAATGGTCGGTCGCGCGGATCAATTCGGTCACGCCGCGCGTATCGCTATCGAGGCCGCTGGTCAGCCAGAGCTGGGCGCTGGCTTCCTCATCGCTGATCGCGCCGTCCGATGCAGGGGAGGCATCACGGTATACCGCGTCGTGGAACCAATATGCCTTGCGCAGCGTGTCGATATCGACCGCGCCGGCCCCGGTGCGCCCGGCCCAGGCCTTGATTTCGGAGAGGCCATGCACCAGGTGATCGAGGTTGTGATAGTGGCGCTTGGCTCCGCCATAAGCGGTCGGCCCGGTCAGGCGGGCAAACCACAATTCGGCCATGGGCGGCAGGCCGCGCCCATTCTCGTCGCCGCACCAGAGCAGGTTCCAATCCTTGCGCAGCCAGTCGAGGATCCAGGCACGGTAGGCCGGGCCGGGCACGAATTTCTTGGTGTTCCAGTGCCAGCCGACCGGCCCCTGCAAGGTGCGCACGAAGCTTGAACTGACTGAGCCGAGGTCGCGCGGCGGCATCACGAAAATCGTCTTGGCGCCGTGCAACACATCGACATTGGTTTGCTGGATCAGGTTTTCGTAGTCGAAGTCGCTGGTGGTGCGGATGCCGCGTATCAGGTAATCGATGCCGGCCTTCTTCGCCACGCGCGCCGTATAGTCGCTCTTGACGATGACGACCTTGATATTGGTCCAGCCGCGTTCGGCGGCCGAAAGTTCGACGATGCGCTTTCTTTCCTCGGCCGGGAATTGCGGCTTTTTCAGGGTGTTTTCGGAGAGGAAGATCGTCACTTCCTCGGCCAGGGTGCGTGCCTCGCCGATGACCCACATGTGGCCGTTGGTGATGGGATCGAGTGTGCCTGAAAATGCAATGCGCTTCACAGAACCTCTCCGTTTTCCAGTTTTGACTGCGTAAAGGATAAACTATCAGCAAAATTATCACGAACCGGCCAAATTTTGGCTGCCAATATCTTCTCGCAAACCGATTTATTGCCACCTGCCATGACCACCTTCAATGTTGAAAACGTCAACGTCATTTCCTTCGATTCCATGCCGACGCCGGAGGATTTGCACTTCCGGCTGCCGCTGACGGAGGCGGCAGGCACGGCCGTGACCCGCGGCCGCGAAGCCTTGCGCAACATCCTGGAGCGCAGGGATCATCGCATGTTCGTCGTGGTCGGCCCCTGTTCGATCCATGATCCGGTGGCCGGCCTCGATTATGCCCGGCGCCTGCTGAAACTGCAGGAAGAAGTGGCGGACACCCTGTTGCTGGTGATGCGCGTCTATTTCGAGAAGCCGCGCACCACTACCGGCTGGAAGGGTTTCATCAACGATCCCGACATGGACGATTCCTTCCACGTCGACCAGGGCATGTACAAGGCGCGCAAGTTCCTGCTCGACATATGCGAACTGGGCCTGGCCACGGGCACCGAAGCGCTCGACCCGATTTCGCCGCAATACCTGGGCGACCTCGTCGCCTGGACCGCCATCGGCGCCCGCACGACGGAATCGCAGACGCACCGCGAGATGTCGTCCGGTCTTTCCACCCCTGTCGGGTTCAAGAACGGCACCGACGGCGACATCGGCATCGCGGTCAACGCCATCCTTTCGGCTTCGCACCCGCATTCCTTCCTCGGCTTGAACGGCATGGGCCGCGTATCCATCGTCCGCACCAGCGGCAACCGCTACGGTCATGTGGTGCTGCGCGGCGGCGACGGCCGGCCCAATTACGACACGGTTTCGGTGGCGATGGCGGAAAAAGCCTTGGTCAAGGCAAAACTGCCGGCCAATATCGTGGTCGACTGTTCGCACGCCAACAGCTACAAAAACCCCGAATTGCAGCCGCTGGTATTGACCGACGTGGTGCATCAAGTGCGCCTGGGCAACAAATCGCTGGTGGGCATGATGATCGAATCGAACCTCGTCGCCGGGCGGCAGGATATTCCGGACGACTTGTCGCAACTCAAATACGGCTGCTCGGTGACCGATGGCTGCGTGGGCTGGGACACCACCGAGGCCATGCTGCGCGAAGCGGCCGACCTGTTGCGCCCGGTATTGGCGCAGCGCCTGAAATAGCCGCGATGATCTGGCCGGCCGGCAGCGATTGCACGGCATGGCTGCCGGTGGCACTGTGCCGCCACAGCGCTGTCTTTCTTTACCTGCTGCCGTCGATTGTCCTGGCGCCGGTTCTGTACCTGCTTGGCCGGGTGCACCCCGTATTCTTCCTGTTCCGCCTGGCCGGCACGGCAGTTCACGAATTTGCGCATTTTGCTGTCGGCCTTTTGACCGGGGCCAGGCCGCAATCGTTTACCGTCATCCCGCGCCGTACCGGGCGCAATTGGCAACTGGGTGCGGTCACCTTCACCCACATCGCCTGGTATAACGCCGCGCCGGCCGCGCTGGCTCCATTCCTGATCCTGCTGCTGCCGCTTGGCGTCGCGCTATGGCGCACCGCAGATGGCCTGCATTTCGAACTGGTCGATGCTGCGCTGGCGCTACTGCTGGCGCCGCAATTCCTCTCTTGCTGGCCCTCATGGGTCGATTGGAAGATTGCGCTGCGCTCCTGGCCTTACCCGGTATTCGGCGCCGCCGCCTGGTGGCTGGCCGGCTCCCTGCATCCTTGAGGCCGTCCATGTACCTGCGCATGCTCGACAGTCACCTGCTGGCCGACAAGGCCAACCCGAAGTTGAAGGGAATTCATCGCTTCGCGGTCGAATTCTTCTACTTCGGCATCAAGGAGGCGCGCGCCTGCCTGTTCGCGGCGCTGTTTTTCGCTGCGGTGTTCACCTTGCCGCGTGGCGGCTTGTTCGGCATTCCGCGTTACGATTTGCTGCTCATCATCGCGCTGGTGATCCAGGCATGGATGGTGTGGATGAAGCTCGAAACGCTCGATGAATTGAAAGCGATCTGCCTGTTCCACGTCATCGGCTTCGCGCTCGAAGCATTCAAGACCTCAAGCGGGATACAAGCCTGGTCCTATCCCGATTTCGCCTATACCAAGATCGCCGGCGTGCCGCTCTTTTCCGGCTTCATGTATGCCGCGATCGGCAGCTATATCATCCAGGCCTGGCGCTTGCTGGACGTGCGCATCGAACATCACCCGAAGCTGTGGATGGCGAGCCTGATCGCGCTCTTGATCTATGCCAATTTCTTCACGCATCATTACATCGGCGACTACCGCTGGTACCTCGCCGCCTGCGTGCTGGGCCTGTATGCCCGCTCGACCGTGGTGTATCGCCCCTATGATCGCGACCGGCGCATGCCGCTGCTGCTGGCCTTCGTGCTGATCGGTTTCTTCATCTGGCTCGCGGAAAACGTCAGCACTTTCTTCGGCATCTGGCGCTATCCGAACCAGATCGGCGCCTGGGCCACGGTCAGCGTGGGCAAGTGGAGCTCGTGGTCCTTGCTCGTCATCATGACCTTTGCCATCGTGGCGAACCTGAAGCACATCAAGAGCAGGATACATGTGCCAGAATAGGCATCGATGAAGCGAAGTGGGGTGACAATGAATCCGGCCAAAGTTGAAAGAAACCGCGTGAAGCAATTGACCGATCTGCCCAATATCGGCAAGGCGGGAGAGAAGGATTTGATCTTGCTCGGCATCACGGCGCCCGAGCAATTGATCGGGCGCGACGCCTATGAGATGTACGACGAGCTATGCAAAAAGACCGGTGTGCGCCACGACCCTTGCGTGATCGACGTGTTCCTGTCGATCACGCGCTTCATGGGTGGCGAGACGCCGCGCCCGTGGTGGGATTATACCGACGAGCGCAAGCAGCAACTTATTGCATGAACCAGCCGTGGCTGACGACGATCGATTGACCTGTCAGCGCATTCGAGCCGAAGCCGGCCAGAAATACTGCCGTCTGCGCCACGTCCTGCACGGTGGTGAACTCGCCATCCACAGTTTCCTTCAGCATGACGTTCTTGACCACCTCGGCTTCGGTGATGCCCAGGCTCTTGGCCTGTTCCGGGATCTGCTTGTCCACCAGCGGCGTGCGCACAAAGCCGGGGCAGATCACATTGGCGCGGATCTTGTCCTTGGCGCCTTCCTTGGCCACTACCTTGGCCAGGCCGATCAGGCCGTGCTTGGCGGCCACATAAGGCGCCTTCAAGGGCGAGGCTTCGTGCGAGTGCACCGAGCCCATGTAGATGACGGAGCCGCCGCGGCCGCCGGCGATCATGGCTTTCATACAGGCGCGCGTGGTGAGGAAGGCGCCGTCCAAATGGATGGCCAGCATTTTCTTCCAGTTTTCCAGGCTCAGCTCGACGATGGGGCTGATGATCTGGATGCCGGCATTGCTGATCAGGACGTCCATGCCGCCGAACTTGGCGACCGCGTCGGCCACGCCCTTCTCAACTTGGGCTTCATCGGTGACGTTCATTTCCACCGCCATGGCCTGACCGCCGGCGTCGGTGATTTCCTTGGCCGTGGCATTGCCGGCTTCGAGCGAGAGGTCGGCGATCACGATCTTGGCGCCTTCGCGCGCGTACTGCAAGGCGATTTCCTTGCCGATGCCGCTGGCGGCGCCGGTGATCAGGGCGACTTTGTCTTTCAATAGCATGATGAACTCCTCTTATCGGGGTGGGTTGAGGTAGTCGTGGGCGACCGTGCCGTAAGGCAGCGTCAGGTCGGCCATGATGTGAACGGCAGAGAGCACTTCGAGCACCGGCAGATCGGCCACCGGCGCCAGCGCGTGCGGATTCAGTTGCAAGGCGCCGGGACCGCTCCAGGCGCCCTTGATGATGACGTCCGTGAGGCTGTATTGCACCAGCTCGCAGATGCGCGGCTTGCCGTCGACGTGGGGCACGATCTTCAATAGAAAACTGGGGGCTTCCATGGTTTTCTTCACCGCCGCCGCATCGAGCGTTTTATGCTTGAAGCCCATTGTGCCGGTGGCGACACGGGTATCGCTGTAGTCGAGCGTGCCGATCAGCGTATCCTTGTGCACGCGCAATTCCGGTTCCCCGAGCTTCTTGGGAAAGCCCCAGAGTTCGCGCCCCGCGGCAATCGGCGGGTGGTCGTTCAGGTACATGCTGTGTACGTAACCGCCTGCCACGCCATCGAGTTCGACCGGAATCACCTGGCCCGATTCGCAATAGTGGCCGAAGCCGGTCGAGTCGGGCATGTTGATGAATTCGTACTTGACCACCGGTTCCGTCATCTTGAGCGGTGCGGGAATGAGCTTTTCCAGCACCACGGGGTCGGTGCGGTAGGTAATGATGAGGTATTCGCGATCGACGAAACGGTACGGCCCCGGCGGAAAAGCCGGGTTGTGCATCGGCATGGCAAAGGCATTGCTGCGAACGTCGTCTTCCGTCATCAGTCCTCCCGGGGTAGTTCGTGGATAGCCAATCCGGCGTGCGGCGGCAGGGGCCGCAGCCAGCTCTTGTGCCGCAATGCGTTGCGGCAATCACGGATGCCGGCTTCCCAGCGCGCGCGCATCGTGTCGGCGCTGAAGTCGATATCCTTGAATTGCGTGTCGAGCGGCGAGGCCTTCATGATCAGGTGAACAATATTGACCGTGTGGTCGCAACCGAGTTCAATCACCGGCAACAATTCCTCTTTCTTGCGCGCAGCCGCAGAGAGATTGTCGGTCAGCATGCGGATGGCGCGCTGCAAATCCTGAATCTTCTGGTACAAGGCCAATTGTTCCTTCGAGCGGCTGGCGTACTGGATATCCTTGTAGCGCGCCAACACCTGAGCCATGGTCTCAGGACGATTCTCGTGCGCATCCCACAGGTCGATCATGAAGCAAAGCGAATTGCGCTTGCCGTCGTCCTCCAGGAACACTTCGAGCGGCGAATTTGAGTAGACACCGCCGTCCCAATATGCGCGCCCATCGATCACGATGGGCGGAAAGCCCGGCGGCAGCGCACCGCTGGCCATGATGTGTTCGGCGCGGATGGTTTCGCGAGCGCTGTCAAACACCACGCTTTGGCCGTCGTCGATATCGACCGCACACACCGAGATACGCATGGCACCGCTATTGAGGTAATCGAAGTCGACATACTTCTCGAGCGTGGCCTTGAGCGGCGTCGTGTCGTAGAAGCCGGCGCGTTCGATGTCGATTTCGGCATTCATATCCCACATGGCGCCCGTGCGCGGCTTGAAGAAGCCGTCAACGCCATTGAGCAGCGTGTCGATGGTTTCGACCGACCGCGTGAGGTTCATCCACGGCACCATGCCGGGCCAGAATGCCGGTGCATAGCACGGGATCAGGCTATGCCAAAAGCCTTGCAGCTGTTCACGTTGTTTTTCGGGGGGATTGCCGGCGATGATCGCACTATTGATGGCGCCGATGGAAGTGCCGATGACCCAGTCGATAGCAGTGTGATGCTCCAGCAGATGCTCATACACGCCCGCCTGATAGGCACCTAAAGCGCCGCCGCCTTGCAGAATAAGTACGGTGTCCTGATCCGACATGCTGTCTTTCATGGTGAAATGAGCGAACTGAGATGGTAATCGATATTGCCGGGAAATGTTGCGCTGCAATTACATCTGCTCAAGATACCTCATTTTCTCCTGCGAAATATGACTCAGGTGTGACAGTCAATTTCAAGCAGGCAATATCATTTGCGTCTGCGTCACCACGGCACTGAGCTTTCCCGCCTCGTTGCTGACCTGTGTCTGCCAAACCATCGTCGACTTCCCTTTGTGAAACGGCGTGCATTCGGCAGTCACGATGGTGCCGGACGGCGCGGCGGCGAAGAAGTTGGTTTTCGATTCGATGGTCGTGGTACGCGCCCCGTGCGGCAGATTGATGAACGTGGCTACCGCGCCCAGGGTATCGGCAAACGCCATCACGGCGCCGCCGTGCAAAATGCCGCCGACCGTGCAGAGGTCGGCACGCACCTTGAGCCTGGCGCAGACGCGGTCGGCGCTCAATTCGGTCAATTCCATGCCGATCATGCCGGGAAACAGCGGTTGCAGCAGGGTTTGCAGAGACGCAAGGTCGTTCATGCCGTTGTGCTCCGGCGCTAAGGAAAGCAATACTGTACACCGCATCAGGCCACGCGCGTCACCGTGGTTTGGCCGGCACGCTTTGCACCGGACCCGGACGCGCCGCCTTCGGCGTTGGAACTATCCCTATCCCCTCGTGTCGGATCAACAGGAGGGGAAGCACTTTTGCCACCGCAAAAAGACAAATCGGCGATGCCGGCGATTTGATTGGCGGGATGCCTCGCATCCTGTATTAGAATGACGGGCCGGTTTCACTCCGCATGGACTTGCCCGGCATTCGCCCCTCCTAAGAGTCTGTTGCGAAATTAGTGTGGCTAGGCGCCGCGACGAAGACAGTACAACTGTACGACGAGGAGCGGCAACAACGCCACGGTAATTTCGCAACGGCCTCCAAGGCATGTAGCGGCATTCCATGTCAATTTTCCGGACCACCGAACTCAAATTCATGCTTCGTCACACGCTCCTGGTCCTGTTGGCAATTTTCACCTGCATATGCCACTGCAATGCCGAAGAAGCCGCCGGTGAGCCCGCGCCCATCCGTTTTCTCATCAGCTTCGATGACGGCCCGAGCGGCGACCGGATCAATAATTCCACGGAACAGGTATTGGACGTGCTTGCGCACAACCACGTGCAGCCTGGCATCAAGGCGCTGTTCTTCGTCCAGACCGAAGCGGTGCGCGGCGGCGGCACTGAAATTGGCCGGAAGATGCTGGCGCGCGAACAGGCGGAAGGGCATCTGATCGAATTCCATACGGCGACACCACATCACGCCGACTACACCAGTCTCAATGACGACGAACTCGATGCTTCGCTCGACCTGGGTGTGCGCGAATTGAGCAGCATCAAAGGTGTGCCGCCCACGCTGGTGCGCCCGCCGTTCTGGCATTACGACGAGCGCACGCTGGCGGCGTATCGAAAGCACGGCATGGGCCTGCTGCTGACCGATCTCAACGCCAACGACGGCAAGATCTGGGGCGTCAACTTCAGCTTCCACAAACACAGCAACCTGTTCGATCAATTGAAGGAGCTGCGTCCTGAATGGGAAGCGGGCAAATTGCCCGCGGTCGACGGCTGCACGCCGATCGTGGTGACTTTCCACGACGTCAATACGTATACCTCGAACCATGTCGAGGCATACCTGAAAATCCTGTTGCAGGTTGCGCAGGAGTTGGACATGCCGGTGGCAGACCAACCCTTTTACAGCGAGCGTGCAAGCGTGGAAAAAGCCGCGCTGGCCAAGACGGTCAAGGAAGGCGAAGTCAGGCCGCGCCTGCCCGGCATCTGGAACTGGCTCTGGCAGTAAGCCAGGGTTCAATCGATGGCTGGCTGCGCCTGGGCGCCACCAGCCATCGGCCCGGACACGGCGATCAGTTTGCCACTTTGACGAACTCAGCCTTCAGCGCCACACCCCCCATAATGCCGCCGACGTGGCATTCAAAGTCGGTCGTGCTCGAATTCTCGATGTTGTTGTAGTTGCTGACGATATGAATGACGGCATTGGCGCCGAGTTCCTGCGCGCGCTTCTCCAGTGCCAGCATGGCGGAAAGGAAGGCGTGGTTGCACACCTTGTCGGCCGACTTGGCGAAGGCATTGGTCTTCTGGCTGGTCTTGTCGAAGCCGAGCTTGGTGATGACCTTGGGCGTCGGCTGGTCGCCAAAATAATACTTGATCGACGTGTCAAGCTTGGCCTGCGCCTCGGTATTGCCCATGCCGCCGGCAATCGGGAACATCATCTTTTCGTCGCTGGCGTGCGCCGATACGGAAAACATCGCTGCCAGCACTGCCGTCGCCATAACCAGTTTTTTCATGGGTCGTTCCCTGTCGTTGAAAAATTTTCGAACGCGTTCAAAGCACCCGCTTGAAAATCAAGGAGGTGTTGATTCCACCGAACGCGAAATTGTTGGACATCACGTATTCGCACTGCAACTGCCTGCCGCCTCCGGCGATGTAGTCGAGCTCGCCGCATTGCGGATCGACGCGCTCGAGATTGATCGTCGGCGCAAACCACCCCTCGCGCATCATTTCTATGCTGATCCACGCTTCGAGCGCGCCGCAGGCGCCCAGCGTGTGACCCATGTAGCTCTTGAGGGAGCTGATCGGCATGGTCCGGCCGAACAGGGCCGACGTGGCCTGCGATTCGGCGATGTCGCCGTGCTGCGTGCCGGTGCCGTGGGCATTGACGTAGCCGATGTCGGATGGGTCGAGGCCGGCATCTTCCAGCGCCAACTCCATTGCAATCTTCATCGTCGTGGAATTGGGTTGCGTGACGTGGCAGCCGTCGCTATTGGTGCCGAATCCAACCAGTTCGGCGTAGATCGTCGCGCCGCGCGCCTTGGCGTGCTCCATCTCCTCGAGGATCAGGCAGCCGGCGCCTTCGCCGATCACGAGGCCGTCGCGGCTCTCGTCAAACGGACGCGGCGTAGTGGACGGGCCGTCGTTTCTCACGCTGGTGGCGAACAGGGTATCGAACACCGCCGCTTCGGTGGCGCACAATTCCTCGGCACCGCCGGCGATCATGGCGGTCTGCTGGCCGTTGGCGATCGCCTCGTACGCATAGCCGAGCCCCTGGCTGCCCGAAGTGCAGGCGCTCGAGGTGGTCACCACGCGGCCGGTGATGCCGAAGAATACGCCGATGTTGACCGGCGCCGTGTGCGCCATCATCTTGATATAGGTCGTGGCGTTGATGCCCTTGGTGGTGCGCTCTTCCATCATGCGGCCGAAGTCGCCGATGGCGGAAGGGGTGCCGGCGGAAGAGCCGTAGGAAATCCCCATGCGCCCGCTTTGCACCAGCGGATCGTCGAGCAGGCCGGCGTCGGCCAAGGCCAGCTCAGTCGCGCGCGTGGCCATCAAGGCGATGCGGCCCATGCTGCGCGTGGTCTTGCGGTTGTATTTGTCCGACAGTTCGAAGGCCGCAGCGGGCGCACCGAGCTGGGTATTGAGCCCTTCGTAGTCGGCCCAGTCATCCATGCGCACGACGGCGTTGCGGTATTCGCCCAGGCGGGTGCGCACGCTGGCCCAATCATTGCCGATCGGACTGATGCCGGCCATGCCGGTCACGACGACACGGCGCTTCACGCCAGGCCTCCGTTGACCGAAATCACCTGGCGCGTGACATAAGCGGCATCCTCGCCCATCAGGAAGCCGACCACGGCGGCCACCTCCTCGGGTTTGCCGACGCGGCGGGCGGGAATCAATTTGAGCGCTTCTTCCATGGGTACGTCGCTGATCATGTCGGTTTCGATCAAGCCCGGCGCCACGCAGTTGACGGTAATCTCGCGCTTGGCCAACTCCAGCGCCAGGGCCTTGGTTGCGCCGATTATACCGGCCTTGGCAGCGCTATAGTTGACCTGACCCCGGTTGCCGATCAGCCCCGATACCGAGGCCAGCGTGACGATGCGCCCCGGTGCGCGGCGCCGCACCATGGGCATGACCAGCGGATTGACCACGTTGAAGAAACCGTCGAGATTGGTGCTCATGACGATATCCCACTCCTCGCCCGTCATGGCCGGGAAAGCGTTGTCGCGCGCCACGCCGGCATTGCAGACCAGACCGTAATAGCAGCCGTGCGCTTCGACGTCGGCCAGGAGCGCGGCCGCTGTGGCATCGCGCTCGGCGATGTCGAATTGCAGCACACGTGCTATGCGGCCCATGGCGCGCACCGCCTCGGCAACAGCCTCGGCTTCTGCGCGCTGGCTGCGGCAATGCAATACGACGTCATAGCCGTCGCGTGCCAGGCGTAAGGCGATCGCCTTGCCTATGCCGCGTGACGATCCGGTTACCAAAACAGTCTTGCTCATGTTGCTTCCCCGTTACCCTTCATGAATTCATCGATGTTTTCCGGCTGGAACACGGTAATCGTGCCCTGCGCCAACACCTGTCCCGGCCGCGCCGCATCCTCGATGCGGCAGTGATAGGCTCCCAAGCCGTTTTCGTCTTTGATTTCCATGTGCACATGCACGTGCAGCACCGTCCCTGGCGCAAACATCGGCGCGCTGCATTCGTAGCGCCGCGAGCCGAGCAGGAAGCCGATGCGCACCGGCTCGCCCTTTTGCCGCGCCAGATAGCCCGCATGCGCGGCGATCGCCTGCGCCATGTATTCGATGCCGACCCAGCTGCCCACGCCGTCGGCCCGGCAAAACATCGAGCGCTCCGTGATCGCCACGGCGGCGCACAGGTTGTCGGCATCGACCGAGACCAGGCTGTCCAACAACACCATGGGTCCGGCATGCGGCACCAGCTTGCGGACGTCCGGCAGCGTCATGCCTCCCTCCCCAACACCAGCGCGGCATTCGAGCCGCCGAAGGCAAAGGAATTGGACAAGGCAAAGCGTACCGGGCGACCGAGCCGCGCGCCGGGCAGCGCAAGGTTCAGTGCCGGCAGCTCGGGGTCGGGCACGCCGTCCCACAAATGCGGCGGCAGCGCCCCGCTATCATTGCCATCCTGCATGGCAAGCCAGCAGAAGGCCGCTTCGAGCGCCGCTGCCGCCCCCAGTGCATGACCCGTGAACGGCTTGGTCGAGCTGACCGCAACCTCAAGGCCGAACAGATCGCGCACCACGCGGCTTTCCATCGCATCGTTTTGCCGCGTCGCCGTGCCGTGCAGGTTGACGTAATCGATCTGGTCCGCACGCAAGCCGGCGCGACGCAAGGCGTCGGTGATGGCCAGGCGCGCGCCGCCGCCTTCGGGATCGGGTGCCGAGACGTGATGCGCGTCGGACGATTCGCCCCAGCCGCGCAAGGCCACGGCGGCCGGTTCGCGCGTCATCAGGAACAGGCCCGCGCCTTCGCCGATGTTGATGCCGTTGCGATTCGCACTCATGGGATTGCAGCGCGCCGCGCTGACCGATTCGAGCGCGGAAAATCCGGCCACGGTGAATTCGCACAAGGTATCGACACCGCCGCACACAATGGCATCGCACAGGCCCATGTTGATCAGGCGCGCCGCGCTGGCAATGGCCTTGGCGCTCGAGGAGCAGGCGCTGGAATGCACGTAGGCCGGCCCCAGCGCGCCGATTTCCAGCGCCAGCGCCGTGGCCGGCGAACCCATCTCCTGCTGGCCGTAATGGAATTGCGCCGGCATGGCGCCGTGCTCGCGCCGCGCACGCAAGGCCGCTTCGGTTGCGGCGATGCCTGAAGTGCTGGTGCCGATCACCACACCAATGCGTAAAGCGCCATAACGTTCGCGCGCCGCATCGACGGCCGGGCGGATCTGCGTCAATGCCGCCAGGGCCAGCGCATTGTTGCGGCTCTGCAGCGGCGCAGGCCAATGTTCAGGCAGGCCGGGCAATGCCGTCATCACGCGGCCCAGCGGCAACAATCGTCCGGGCGACCAGGCATCGGTTTCGCGCACCGCGCTTTCGGCGCGCTCGAACAGGCCGGCACGAATCGCCTCGTGCGTATCGCCGAGGGAGCAAACCACCCCGCATTGGTTCAAGTACAGCATATCGTATCTAGTTGGTATCGGTGGCAACGGAGAGAACGGTCAGGCGGTAACGGTAGCGCCGGTTTTCCAGCACTGTCTTGCCGCTCCAGCGCGGCATGCCGCTGTAAGTAATGGCGGCGACCTGCTCATCGCCCTGGTACAACGAACGATGCAAACCGTCCTCTTCGATGCGCCAGCCGGGCGGCAAAGCCGCGCGAATCGCCTCGACCGGCCACAGCGTCAATTGCAAGTCTTCCAGCACGTCTTCCGCGCGCACCTGCGACGGCAGCAAGGCATGGCGCCATGACGTCAATTCCTTGCCATTGTAGTTCAAAGTCAAGACGCGCTGCCCCAACGCCAAGCCAACCAGTTCGATGTGTTCGCCATCGATTTCGAGGGCGGCATCGAGGTCGTCGGTGCGCCCTTCGCGCTCAACCTTCAAGTGCTGCTGCACGGCAATCGAGGTGCCCAGCGCCGCCGGTGCCAGTTTCAGATCCAGGCGACCGGGCAGGGCCGGCGGCATGCTGCTGCAAGCACCCAGCAAGGCCAGCGCGGCAAACAATGCGCCGGTACAAATTCGTTGCCGCAGGCTCATGCTCATGCCTCCGCCCTCCCGAAACAAGGCACCAGAAGCCATACGAATGCCGTGCCGGCCAGCATGGTCAGGCCGAATGCCTGCAGGGCCGGCGTATGGCTCAGCCCCAGAAGACCGAACGAGAGAATGGTAGACGCGGCCGACAAACCGGTCGCAAGCCACGGCGTCAGCTCCTTGCGTCCGGGATGTTCCTGCATGAAGATGCCGTAATCCACACCCACGCCCAACAGCAGCATCAGCGCCAGCACATGAAACAGTTGCAAATCCTGTCCGCACAGGCCGAACAAGGCCAGGGTCGCAACGCTGGCCATCGCCGCAGGCGCCAGCACGCGCCATGTATCGCGGCGATAGCGCGGATACAGCAGCACGAACACGGCGGCGTAGGAAATCAACACCACCCAGCCCATATAGGCGCGGTATTTGCCCAGCACGGACGAGATGTCTTCGACCTTGTCCACCCATTGCACACCCTCGATGCCGGCACCGGCCTGGCGCACCAGCGCCGCCCCGGCGCCATCCATGCCGCGCAGGGCGACAATGCCCGCCACACCGCTGCCGGCCCGCTCCAGCCACAGGAAACGCCAAGGTTCCGACGCGTTCGAGGCGAGGAACTCTTCCGGCGTGACGATGGCGGCGGAGTCGAGCAGGTGGCCACGCGCGGCAGCGGCCCAATCCTTTTCTTCGCCAAGTTCGGCACCGAGCCTGGATAGCGCGGCGCCATCCTGCAACAACTTCTCTTCCACCAGCGCGCGCCGCGCCCCCTGCGTTTGCAGCGAAGGCACCCAGTTCGACAAGGCCTGATAGCCGCCCAGCTTGTGCTGCCCAATCAAGCCCTCGAGGCGCGCAGTCAATTGCTCTTCGCGCTGCAACACCATTTCGGCATTGTCGCCTTTCACCAGGAAGAATTGCACCGGGGTCGGCGAATCGAGCAGTTTGCCGATGGTAATCTGCTCCTTGACCAGTTGCTGCGGCGGATTTTGCAGCAGCCGGATATCGTCGTTGACGCCGAGGCGCAGGCAACCAACCAGCGCGAACGTCAGGAACAACACGCCAACAACATAGCCGACAGGCCGCTTCGACAACCTCGGCCAACGCGCCAGCAAGGCTCCATAGCCACGCACCAGCGCGCCGCTTTGCATGGCCTTCTTGCCGACGATGAAAGGGAACCACGCCGCCACCGTCAGCCAGGCGAAAATCAGGCCGAAGGCCGAGAACAATGCCATCTGGCGCAAGCCCGGAAAGGGTGTCAAGGCCAAGCCCATATAGCCGATCACGGTCGTCAACAGCGTCAGCAGCAAGCCCGGCATGATGCGCTTCAAGAGCGCAAACGAATCGACCTCCTGTCCCGCATTCAAACGGCTGCACAGGAAATAGATGCCGTAGTCCTGCGCCACGCCGATCAGGCTGGCGCCGAACACCAGGGTCAGCAAATGTATGCGCCCGAACAAGCCCCAGCACACGATGAAGGCGCCGAGAAAACCCACGCCGATGGAAAGCAGGATCAGGCAAATCGGGCGCAACGAATGGAAACTGGCCCACATCAACAGGATCACGCCGACCAGCGAACCCAGGCCGATGGTCGAGACTTCGTGCGCCGCCTGTTCACTGGCTGCGGCGGCATGCAAAATCACACCGGCCCTGAGAATCTCGACATTGGCAACCTGCGCGCGCGCCGCGGCATCGGCTTCGCGCAACACCGGCAACACGCGCTCCTGCGCCGCGATGGAAAATGCCGGCGCCTTGAGCGTCAGCGGCAACACAACATACTGTTTGACGCCATCGGAGACGAACAGGGCGCCGTCGCGCGGGCGCACCGGCGTCTCCCTGGCGCGTTCCTGCACCCAGTCGCCGAACAGGCCGAACGGATCGTCGCGCCAGGCGCCGAGCTTGGGACCGGAGAAGGGGTTGTAAAGCCTGCCGCGCGCCGCTTCGACCCAATACTGCGCCGGCTGCCGGCGCAACTGCGACTGCGCCGCCGGTGTCATCAGCACCAGGCTGTGACGGCTCCATTGCGCCAGCCAGTCGCTCTGCATCTGGCTCGCCGCACTCTGCGGCAAAAACAAATCGCCGTGGCGCGCCAGCACTGCGCCATAGGCATCGGCAGCACGCCGCGCGTCGCTCCATTCGGGCGCGCCGATCACGATCACCAGGCGCTGCTGCGCCGCATCGACCATGTGGCCAAATGCCTGCTGCAACACCGGGTCGCGCTCTTCCGTCGGCAACAACGCCAGGATATCGGTATCGGGCGCAATACGCTTGCCCAGCCATAGATAGCCATCGGTAGCCAGCAGCAGGCAAACCACCAGTCCCCATACCAGGGCGAGCCACGTCCTCATCTTGGGAACTGCATTCAAAATAAGGCCGCCTCTTCCGGCTGCATGGCTTGCTCGCCGCTTTGCATGCCTGAAAAACTGATCGTGGTGTGGTCGCCGCCCGCTTCATCGATCTTGATGCCGCGCACATAGTTGTCGCCCGATAGCGAGATCGCGCCAATCGCCTTGGCCAGTGCCGGCTCGCGCGCCTTCAGCGCCACATGCCAGCCATTGCCTTCGATGGCGCCATCCACCTCGAACAGTTTGTCGAGTTGGCTCAAGTCGCCCGCCAGCATGGAAAACAGCACGCTATTGATCATGCGCACCGTGGGCTCCTGCTGCGCATCGAGCCGCATGGCGACGCGGTCGCCCTGGTAATTGACGATCTCGTCGCGCGTCAGGCGCAAGGTGCTGGGGAAGGGCTGCAAGGTACGCCACAGGACGCCCTTGCCGGAGACGACGCAAAAGCGCCCGGCGGACGCCAGCGGTTTCTTCATGCCCGCCAACTGCTTGCTCTGTTCGAAGCGGCCGCACAATACCTTAGGCTTGTCGAGCATGGCTTCGATTTTTTGCACCGGCGCGGCGGCCCGGGCCAGCGTGGCCGCAAACAGGGCGAAAAGCAGGAACGCAAACTTTTTCATGGACCGACCCTCACGGCAAGGGCGGCAAGCCAAGCCGCTCGAACAGCACCGGCGGCGAAACGAAGCACATTTCACCGCTGGCGATGTCGACCGCCACCTGGGTCGTGCTGGCACGGTTCAAACGCTTGCCGCTGGCGGCATCGCTGACCAGGTAATCGATCTTGAGCCGGTTTTCCCATTCGACGATTTCCGCGCGCAGCTTCAGCATCTGGCCGAAGCGCGCCGAACCGGCATAGCGCAACTGCATCTCGATAATCGGCCAGGCATAGCCGGAATTCTTCATCTCGACGTAGTTGTAGCCGATCTTGTCGAACAAGGCGCAGCGCACCTGCTCAAGGTACTTGACGTAGTTGCCGTGCCAGACGATTTCCATCGGGTCGAGGTCGTAGAACTGCACCTGGATCTCGATTTCGGCAAACCAGCGAGCCGATTGCGCCTTATTGGTCATACAAGCTCCAGGCTTGGGAACGGATCCGTTCGACCATCAGGCGCAAATCGGGTTCCAGGCGCCGGTCTTCGCGGATTTCGGGGACGTCGGCTTCGAGCTGTTCCATCATCGCCGACAAGGCCACGTCAAGATGGTGATCGGGCTGCACACGCCGGCGCAGCCACACCCCCTGACGCACCGTGATCAACAACGCCGCCACCACTTGCTCCACCAGTTCCAGCACGCGCAGGCAATCGCGCGCGGCGATCGTGCCCATGCTGACCTTGTCCTGGTTGTGGCATTCGGTCGAGCGCGAAAAGACCGAAGCCGGCATGGTCAGCTTCAGCGCTTCGGCAGTCCAGGCCGAGGCGCTGATCTGCAGCGCCTTCAAGCCGTGGTTGATCGCCGCACGCGGACCTTCGGCGCCCGACAAATTGGCCGGCAAGCCGTGGTTGTAGCGCGCATCGACCATCAGCGCCATCTGGCGGTCGAGCAGGTCGGCCAGGTTGGCCACGGCATTTTTCATGCCGTCCATGGCAAAGGCGATGTGGCCGCCATAGAAATGCCCGCCATGCAGCACGTGTTCGCCAACGGCGTCGATGATGGGATTGTCGTTGGCGCTGTTGAGTTCGTTTTCAATCGACTGGCGCAGGAACGGCAGGGCATCGGCGAGTACGCCAATCACGTGCGGTGCGCAACGGATCGAATAGCGGTCTTGCAAACGCTTGCCGTTGCGTTCAACTACATCGCACGGTAAATCGTGGCGCAGCCAGGCTGCGACTTGCTGCATGCCGGGGTGCGGTTTGACCGAGAACAGCGTTTCATTGAAGTGGTGTGCATTGCCGTCGAGCGCAAACGAAGCCATTGCGGTGACGCGCGTGCACAGCCGCGTCAAATATTCCGCGCGGTCGTAAGCCAGGCAGGCCAACGCCGTCATGACCGCGGTGCCGTTCATGATCGCCAGCCCTTCCTTCGGTCGCAAGCGCAACGGCGCAATACCCGCTTCGCGCAATGCTTCTGCAGCCGTCACTTGCTGGCCGCCGCGCCAGACCTCGCGCTCGCCGCACAACACGGCCGCGAGATAGGACAAAGGCGTCAAATCGCCGCTGGCACCGACCGAACCTTCGGACGGCATCACCGGCGCCAGGTCATGCTCGATCAGCTTGACGATCTGCTCCAGCAACTCGACCGAGACGCCGGAAAAACCCTTGGTCAGCGATGCCAGGCGCGTGGCCATGATGGCGCGCGTCTGCATCGGTGTGAAGTTTTCGCCCAGGCCGCAACCGTGATAGGTGTAGAGATGATGCGGCAACTCGGCGACCAGTTCGGGCGGCACGGTGACGGTGCAGGAATCGCCATAGCCCGTGGTCACGCCATAGATCGTGCCATCCTCGCGCAGCAGGCGGTCGAGGAAATCGGCACCGCGCGCAATCGCGGCGCGGAATTGCGGGTCGGGTGAAAGCTCGACGCCGGCCGTGCGGTGCGCAATCGCCACGATATCTTCAATGGTCAGGCGCCCCTGGTCAAAGCGAATGGCGCGCGTCGGGGTGGAAGAAGTCAAAGCGTCAGCGGAGTGCATCGGAGCGTTCCAATCGAGAGAAATGCCAGAAATCGTAGAAATTGAACCATTGCAGCGGCGCGCGCAGGCAATGATATTGCAGCCGCGCGGCAAAGTCGGCCACCATGCCCGCGATCGCTTCCTCGCGCCCCTTGCGCGGCAGGCGTGCCGATTCGCGCAGCAATTCGAAGTGCACTTCGTAGTCGCGGCCATGGCGCAGCGAGAACAGCAGGTACACCGGGCATTGCAGCGCACTGGCCAATACATAGGGGCCGATCGGGAAGGCCGCCTTGTCACCCAGGAAGCCGGCATAAGCCACGCGCGGATCAAGCGACACCGGCACGCGGTCGCCCGCAATCACGACCGATTCGCCGCGCTCCATGCGCTCGGCCAATTGCATCGCCGCGGCAGCGTCGACTTCGGTCACCTGCATCAGGTTGAGCGCGCTCGAAGGATTGATTGCGGCCAGCATATTGTTGAAGGCTTGCGCATGCCGCGTATGGACCAGGATGGTCAGCGGGAAATCGTCACGCATGTTCGACAGCACGCGGCACAGATCGAGATTGCCCAGATGCGAGCAGATCAGCATCACGCCGCGCTTCTCGCGTATGCATTGGTGCATCATCTCGATGCCGAAGTAACGCACAGATTCAGTCGGGAACATGCCGCCCCAGAGCAGCATTTTGTCGAGGATGGTTTCGGCGAACGCGGCAAAGTGGCGGAACACGCCGGTCCAGCCTGTATCGATGGCGGCGTCCGGCGCGGCATAGCGCGCCGCACGGCGCAGATAGCCTTGCGAATTGCGCCGCGCCTGCGGCTTCACCAGCAGATACCAGAACAGCACCGGATACAGCACGACGCGAAACGGCCAGCGCCCGAAGGCGCGGCACACCCAGAACAAAAAGCGCATGCCGGCAACGAAACTCGATTCGTTGATCGCGGCCCAGTGTCGGCGTTCGCTCTTCATGATTGCCCGAAGTGCCTTGCGATCAAGCGCGCAATGCGCGGCAGCATGCCGAAGAACAGCCGCGCATGCATGAGGGAGATTTGCACGTTGTCGGCCCACACGCGGAAATGCGACACGCCGTCGCTGGGATAGGCCACCCGTGTCGGCTGGTTGATCACGCGCAAGCCGTCCCAGTACAAGCGCACCAGGATGTCGGTGTCGAAATTCATGCGCACCCCCACCTTGTGACGCGCCTGTAGCGACTGCACCGCGGCTACCGGATAGACGCGGAAGCCGCACATCGAATCGTGAATCTGCAGCGAAAGCGTATTGATCCAGACCCAGATGTGCGTGGCATAGCGGCCATACAGGCGCGCCTTGGGCACCGATTCATCGTAGATCGGGCGGCCATTGATGATTGCTTGCGGATTGTCGGCGGCCAACTTGAGAAAGAGCGGAATATCGCCCACGTCGTGCTGGCCGTCGGCATCGATCTGCAGCACATGGCTGTAGCCGCGCGCCGCCGCTTCGTTGAAGCCGGCCAGCACCGCAGCACCCTTGCCGCAGTTCTGCGTCAGCCGCACCAGGCTCACGCCTTCCATTGCGGCCAAGCCGTCGAGCACGCGCGCGCACTCGGGCGAGCTGCCATCATCGACCAGAATGCAGGGCACCCCGAATGCGCGCAAGCCATCGACCACGCCAACAATGGCGCGCTCGTGGTTGTACACCGGGATGACGATGCAGGGCTTAATCATTCCTCACCATTGACTTCACCGTGGACTGCCCTATCGACTCCAAAGCGCATCAGGGAATGGCAGTAGCCGATATCGTCGCGCACGGTCAGCAAACGCAGTCCGGCGCTCGCCGCCAAGCGCACGATGTCGGTGCTTTCATACACCTTGCTGTTGCCGCTGGCCATGGCCGTGAAATAGGGGGAGGTATTGATCAGGCAATAGCTCGCGATATCGTAGCGCTGGCGGTCCCAGAAGGTATCGAGCACGAGTATCTGCCCGCCCTCGCGCAATGCCGCAGCGGCACGCTTGAAGATGGTGGCCACCACGGCTTCCGAAAAGCAGGTCAGGAACTGGCTCATCCAGATCACGTCCATGCCGGGCGCAAACGGCGCGGCCGGGTCGAGCATGTCCACCGCGTGCAGACGTGCCCGTTCGCGCACGCCGACGGCCTGCAGATTGGTATCGGCCACGGCGAGCTGCCCCGGCAAATCGGTCAGGTGCAATTCGACCTGCGCGTCATAGGCCAGCGCGGCGCAACTGAATTTGCCGGTATTGGCACCGATGTCCATCACTTTTTTCGGCGCGGTGGCAAATACGTCGGGCAGGATGTTGGGGAAAGACGTGTCGGAGTAGTAATGGTCGAATGCGAACCAGCTCGCCTTGGCCGGTTCGGGCATGGCTGACAGGCCGACATAAAGCGTGGGCCAGTCTCCCAGTGCCTTCAGGCCCAGCGGCTTTTCCTGCTGCAGCGATTCTTCCAGGCGGAACATGCCTTCAAAGCAGACGTCGTGGTTGAAATCGAGATTGATCTGGGTGATGCGGTCGGTCAGGATGCAATAGCCGGTCTTGTCGAGCACATAGCTACCCTCGCACAAATACACCACGCCGGCCGACAGGCAGGTTTCGAGCACGACCTTGAGCGCGTACTCGGTCCAGCGCCCGGTTGCCGCCATCTGCTCCACCGACAGGCCCTGCTCGCCGGCATCGGCCAGCACCTGCAGCATGCCGTGCTTCCAGGCATAACGGGTGCACTGGAACACCACGGGGCCGAAGGCGATCTTTTGCGCCTCGAAACGGGCGGCAAAAGCGGTTTGGCGTTCCGGGGAAAATGTCTTGTCGAGCATATGGGCAATCAAGAGAGTCGCAGATCCCGGAACGTCTGGAATCAACGGGTTGAGGAAAATACGGCGCGGCCGCTGGCGTGCTGGCCGGCGGCGGAAACGTAACGGAAATGCAGGGTCTGCTTGTACAGATCTTGCGTCATTGCGTGCGTCAATTCCAGCGTCACACGCGCGCCGGGCCTGATCATGTGTTGGAACTTCAACGCATTGATGCCGTGGAAGTGCGGCGGCAGATCGAAATACTTGCGCCCCAGCGCCATGGCCCAGTCGAGCTGCACCACGCCGGGCAAGACCGGCGCGCCGGGGAAGTGGCCATCGAAATAGTACAAATCTTCCGGCACATCGGCTTCGCAGATGACGTGCAACGCCTCGCGGTGAAGTTCGCGCCAGACGAGTTCGCGCGGCCGTTCGTCAAAGAGGGCCAACAGCAGGGCCTGCGTCGTTTTGCCTTGCGCGTCGACCGGCAACTGGTCCAGATAGCGCCAGCGGCGCGGCATGGCCACCGCCTCCACCGCCCCGCGCAGCAAAGCGGACAACTCACGGCTGAGCATCGGCTTGCCGTCGGCGAGCAGCGCTTTACCCGCCTCGCTCGGCACCACGAAAGCGGCCAGCACCTGACGTCGCCCGGCTTCCTCCTCGCATGGCACCACCCGCACCGCAGCGACCAGGGGCGACGCCGCCAGCAGCGCTTCGATGGCATCGAGCGAAACCCGCTTTTCCTCGATCTTGACGATGCGGTCGCTGCGCCCCTTGAGCACGAAACCAAACGCATCGACGGCCATGGCACGGTCGGACACGCGCAGCCATTGATCGTCAAACAAATGCGGCGAACGCACTTCCAGCAGATTGTCTTCGCCGATGCGCCAACCGATAGGCGGGAAGGAAGACCAGGTTTCGTCGTTCATCGACTTGCGCCGGCGCCACGCGATGCCGCCCGTTTCCGAACTGCCATACACTTCGATCGGCACTCGGCCGAGCAAGGTGCCGCTGGCCAATGCAACCTCGGCCGGCAACGGTCCGCCCGACGAAAACACGGCACGCACCCGGGCTTGAACGGCTTCCCAGTCCAGGTGTTCGGGCAAACGCTTCAGGTGTGCCGGACTGCTGACCAGGATGGCCGGTCGCTGTGCCAGCAGCGCGGCAAGCTGCTCGGGATAGCTTTGGCTCACGGCATGAATCGGCCGGCCCGCTACCAGGGGCCAAAGTATCTTGAACAGCAAGCCATAGATGTGCTGCTGCGATACGGTTGAAATGACCGTCGCTCCCACGTCGGCCTCGCCGATGTCCGCGCCGAACGCCGCATCGAGCGTTTCAACTTCGGCAGCCAGTTGCGCCAGCCGCTTTGGAATTGCCTGCGCCGCGCCGGTCGTGCCAGAAGTATGAACCACCAACGCAATCCGGCCGCCGTCAAGCGCGGCAAATTGCGGCAGCGGCGCGCTGCCGCCGGGTGCGACGAGCGGCTTGCATTGCGCAGGAAAATCGCCGAGAAAACCGTCCACCGCAAGCATCAGCGCCGCAACGCTGACAGACAACACATCGGCCGCCAGCCAGACCGTCTTGCCCGCCTGCCAGGCAGCCAACAACGCGGCAGCGAACTCCAGGCCGTCTTCCAGAAAGAGCGCGAAATTCGCACCGGGCAGGGGCGCAAGCAATGCGTGCCAGGCGGCGACGCGCCCGAGAAACGCCGCCGTGTCCACGCCTTGATCGTCGCGCCGGCCCACGAGCATGGCCGATGGCCGCTGCGTCAGGAGACGGCACAGGTCGAGCAGGCGCTCAGACATGGTGCAGCCGCTTGAAACGCATGCGGCACAGGAATTCGATGCCGAACAGGAGACCCATCAAAATATAGGAAATCACGCTGGTGTAGAGCGACCAGACCTCCTCCGACGCCCACAGCGCCGTGCCGAACGCGATGGCGCCGTTGACGACGAAGAACACGCACCAGACCTGGGTCACGCGGCGCGTGTAGCCCACCGCCGCCGGCGGCAGATCGGGTTCGCGCAGGCGTGCGAAGCGCTCCACCAGCGAGGGCGGATGCGCCAGGCTATAGCCGAACGCCGCCAACAGCGCAGCATTGACCAGCACGGGATAGAGTTTCAAGGGCAACAAGGCGTTATTCCAGACCGCAGCGACCGCCAGGAGCATGGCGCCGGCCACCGACCAGCGCGCCGCGCGGCTGATTTTCAGCGCAGGCAGGCGCGTAGCCGCTACCGCCACCAGGAGGCAGGCCATCCAGCGCGGCTCGACCCGTCCATGTCCCAGCCAGATCGCAAGCGGATAGAGCAGCGTGATTGCGACCGTCAGAGCGGTCATCGTCGCGCGTCCCAATGTCCTAAGCGGCCTGCTCCGCTGTCACGTCGGAAGACAGGTCGGCCAAGGCATCGACGATGTCTCCGATGGTGCGGATCGACTTGAACACCTGCGGTTGCAGGCGCCGGCCGGTCAACTGTTTGAGCTTGACCGCCAGATCGACCGCATCGATGCTGTCGATGTCGAGGTCCGCGTACAGATTCGATTGCAGGGACAGGCCTTCCTTGTTCAGCTCGAACATCTCGGCCAGCAGATCCACCACCCACACGGTAATCTCTTCCTTGCTCATGTCATTCACCACTACCATAGTCCTACCCCTTACTTCTTCCTATTGTTTTCAATCAAGCTTGCCAATGCGCGCACCGAGGCAAAATGCTGGCGTGTTTCCGCCGAATCGGCCGAGAGCGTGATCCCGTAGCGCTTTTGCAGTGCCACGCCCAGCTCCAGGGCATCGATCGAGTCCAGTCCCAGGCCTTCGACGAATAGCGGCGCGTCGGTATCGATATCCGCCGGCGCGATGTCTTCAAGCTGCAGCACGTCGATGATCAGTTCCTTGACTTCCTGTTCTAGCATGTTGTTGTCTTCTCTCAGTAAAATATTCTTCCAGATACTTCGTCAGCCGGCGTGCCGCCACCGTCTCGGGTTCGCCTTCGCCGATGAAGTCGCCGATCTTGATATCGTCGCGCACTTCGATGCGAAACCGCGCACAGCGCGGCGGCACCTGCCACCATTTCTCCCCCTTGCTCAAGGTCATCGGCTCGCAACTGATGATGACCGGTGTGACGTCGCGTGCGCCGCGCACCGCCACATTGGCCGCACCGCGCTTCATCTGCACCACGCCGTCGGCCGGGGTGCGTGTGCCTTCGGGGAAGATGATCAGGTTATCCCCGCTCTCCAGCGCCGCAATGCAATCATCGAGCAAACCGATGCCCTTGTCGTTGTTCAGATAACCCGCCGCACGGATCGGCCCGCGCGTGAACGGGTTGCTCCACAAACCGCCCTTGACCACGCAGCCCGCCTGCCTGACCAGCGCCATCAGGAACACCGTATCGATCAGTGTCGGATGGTTGGCCAGGATCAGCAAGCCGCGCCGCTCCAGCCGTTCGCGGCCGACAATCTCGTAGCGCAGCACACCCAGGATACGCATCATCCCGACGAAGCCGCAAAATGCGATACGCACGACAGCGCGCGCACCGGCAACGCGCTTCCCCGGTTGCCAAACCATCAGATTGAGCAGCGGAAATACCGCCAGGCGCAACAACAACCCACCCAAACCGAAGACGGCAAAACAAAAGCCTGTCGCAAACGTTCTCCAATAGCGCGACAGCAATTCAAGCACGGACATCACCCATATCTGGCCCAACGCCAGGCGCGGCCATCGGCCACCCGCTCGAGCAAAGCATCCGCGCGCAAATGAAAGCGCAGCACCTCCAGCGTACCGGGCAAGCCATCCTTGGCGCTAGCCTGCGCCTGCGCGGCGTCCCAGCTCAAGCCCATCTTCTGTGCGCCGTCCTGCCTCAGCAGCCAGGCCCACGCATGCGGTTGTTCGCGGCAATCCTCATAGGGCGCAAACGGCTCCGGCAGGATGGTGTCGTAAGCCGCCAGCAATACCTCCGGTGCGCCGTCGGCGAGCAGGCCGCAAGCCTCGATGACGGCGTGCTCGATGGAACTGGCCCCGCCGGCCACCGCCAGATGATTGGACTTGTCGCCGCGCGCAATCGAAAACAGGCCCGCGCTGGCGTTATGCACGGCCAGGCCGAAACTGGTTGGAGAAAGCGGCGTGGCGTCGCCGAGATCGCTCAATAATTCGACGGCACGCGCGACGTCGCCGTGGCGCGAACAAAACACGACAGGAATGCCGCTGCGACCGTCGGCACAGCGATACGCCACTTCGAGCGCCATCTTGCCGAGAAAACCGGCGCGCCGCCGCAACATGGCCGGCATCTGCCGCACGCCCGGCTCGGCGGCGTCAGCGGTCCTCTTTATCTCGAATGGCGCGGCGGCCCAGGCATCCCAGGCTTCCGGCGTTTCGATGCCCGGCGCCCAGGCCGCATGGCCCGCAATCGAGAACGTGACCTCATTCGCGCGCATCAAAATATTCCCGAGGTCAACCTGAGACCTTCGCAATGTGCCGACGCCCGGCGTGAAGCGAGACGAAGCCTGCGGCAGCATATGACAATATGCGCCAGCACAGCCCCTTCTCTCTACCCCTTTTTTCAATTCTCCCGTTTCGGGAATTCTTATTGTCTTGCGGCAATGATTTTCCGTTTCGAAACACCTCGATATACCGGAAGTCAAGCCGGGCAAATTATAAACTACACCCCCGGAAAGACAAGCCTGAGCCGAGCATCAAGCCTCGGCTGCAACGCTTGAAAAACCGCCGCGTCAACGCGCTTGGACCAGTAAAAGCACCGACAATCGGTGGCCGAATGGCAAGAATTGGTCAATCAGGCATCGAATCGAGCCGAAAAAACCAGTTTTTTATTGGAATGCGATCAATAAAACTGTCGAATCGGAAAGAAAACGACAAAAAAGCGTGCCGACCCGACACTAACGCCGGATTTCCGAGTTTTTCCGCGCTTGACCATATTTAACTTTCTGCCGTGGTCGGGCAGGTGCGAGTGTGAATATTTCACACTTTCAAGCGGGTTTTAGAGGTATTCGTCTAGCCCGCATCACTTCTCAAGCAGGCACTTCTCTCCGAGAAACTGCGCAATCCGAAAAAGCGCCGGAACGAACCGGCGCTTTGACTTGACGCCCGCTTCAGACTGCATGGCCAGGAGGCGGTTGGCCGCCCCCGACAACAAGGCCATGGTCATGTTGATGCGAACTCTTACGCGGCCACCGGCTCAAGCTCCCTGGTTCTCGCGTCGCACTGCCTTGGAAAGCTCCTCGGCCTTCAAGGAATTCATCAGCGCCAGCAGCGTGGAAAAGGCATTGCCGCCTTCGCCGCCACCCAGCTGAATCTGCGGCACCAGCGGCACCTTCGACACCTCGAACGATTCCGCCAGGCGCAGCATCACCGTCTGCATCAACTGCTTGTCGGCGCCTTCGCCTTCCAGCGCTTCGGACTTGGCCTTGATCGCCGAGGCCTCGGCCTCGCCCACCGAGCGGATCGCCGAAGCGCGGCCCGAGCCTTCCATTTCCTGCTTGAACTTCTCGGCATGGGCCAGCGCCTCGATTTCCTGGCGCTTCTTTTCCGCCGCCTTGACGTTGGCCGCGCCCTGGTTTTCCTTGATCGAGATATCGACCAGCGAGCCGGTCAATTCCTTCTGCTTGGCCGCGCGCTGTTCGGCTTCGTTCAGCTCGCGCTCCTTGTCGGCCGCGATCTGCTTTTGCGCGAAGGTTTCGACCTGTTCGCGCGCAATCTGGCGGTCGCGCAACTGGGCCATGATGTTGTCGATCTTGGTGTCGCCCTGCTGCGGCTTGGGCGTGCCGATCAAGACTTCCTGGAATTCCAGCGAATATTGCTGGAAGCGCGTCTTCATGTCCTCCGAGGCGTTTTCCTGCAATTCGCTTCTCGACTGGATCAGCTCGATGAAGGTCTTGGTCTGCGACACGTTCTTGAAGTAGGACGATACCATCGGGTCCAGCGTCTGTTCGACCAACTGCTTGACGTTGCCGAAACGCTGCACCACCATCGGCGCCTTGCGGTAATCGATATGCACCACCACCGATAGCGGCAATTGCGGCTCGAAGGCATCCTTGGTGATCAGCGTGATCTCGCGCAGGTTGGAATCGAAGTTCGAGCCGCTCTCGCCGGACTTCCACATCAGCACGAAGTTGGTGGTCGGCACCAGCTCGATCTTGCCGGCATAGGTATTGAAGGCATACTTGCCCGGCATCAGCGGGTCGCGCCAGACGCCGCGGCAGCCGGCCTCGACCAGTTCGCCGTGGCTGTATTCCTTGCCCGACAAATCGTCGCCCTTGCGGCCGGTGTAGGACACCACCACGCCGACGAAACCGACCGGAATCACCGTCTTGCGGATGAATTCGACCGTGGCGAACAAGCGGTTGATATAGTAAGTGCCCTCCACCAGCACGCGTTCCTGGCGACCGCGCTTGCCGCCGGCAGAGAGGAACTTCTCCGGTTCCTGGAACGAGTTGTGCGTATCGCCCACGTCCGGCGCCAGCAATTCGTCCTTGGGCAGGCCGGGGCCGTCCTGCACGGTGACAATGGCAAGCTGGTCCGAATCGTGCGCGCCGTCGGCTTCCTTGATCACCACCGGGCGGAAGGCATGGCGCTCCACCAGCACGCCGCGCATCTGCTCGTAATACTCCACTTCCTTGGCATTGAGCGACAACGAATAGGTCGCTTCCTCGGTCATGACGACGAACATGGCCGGGTTGATCACGTGCGTGCCTTCGCGCAGGATCTTGCGCTGCGGCCCCTTTTGTCCGCCGCCTTCGAGGAAGGCGCGCACGTCGAGGAAGTCGAACACCTTGGCATTCTCGGCCAGGGTTTGACCGACGGGCAGGTCGACGCCGTCGCGCGCAAACACATAGCCGATCTTGCCCTGGGTGACCGAGATCATTTCGCGGATATGCATGCGATATTGAAGCGGCGGGAAAAAGTGAAAGCCGCCGCGCCGCAATTCGGGCTGGAAGCCGGCCTCGCCATGCAATGCCAGCAAGCCGCTCTTGACCGAACCCGTTGTGCTCCAGAGCTTTTCGACCACACCGACACGGTCGTTTGGAATATAGCGCACCATGCCGGTGATCTTGGCAATGATGGCCAAGACCAGAACGGTCACGCCAAAATCGAGGGCATATGAAAGCCAGCCCAGGTTGAATACGTCATTCAACATGATTGTTACCTTCCCTTCTTGGTTGAGGATCGTGCTTCTTTCGGGTCCCGCGTCGCGCCATCTGCAAGACGAACGAGGCCACGGCGCTGACGGGCAACGCAAAAAACGATTCGGCGATTCGGCGAGGGGCGGCTTGCAGACGGATGAAACGGCAGGAGTGTGAAACCCACGTTATTGCCGCACACAGGGTGCGGCGCTTGTTTTGGTAATCACAGCTTAGGTGCAGACTTAATCAAGCGCAAGTCCCAGGCCCCCGCGTTTACGGCTTCTCCTTTAATGTTTACGGCCTGTTTATATTGCCGCAAAGCATTTTCCGGCAAGCAATCCAGGGTCACATGACTGTCATATTTGACAGGTAGAGTTGACAGCTCCTCAATCGAACAAACCAAGCCACTGGAGGCTGTCCGCCATGAATTCCACCACCGCCGCCGTTGCGCCTGACGGCTCCGCTGCGCTTGCCGCATCACGGCCGCATATCGATGCGAAGCCGGGTCGCGTCACCGCCATCGTCTTTCTGCTGCTCTTGATCGTCGGCGTCGCCTTCACCAGCCTGAGCCTGACAACCGACGTCAACAATGCCGGTTCGCTCTCGACATCCTGGGTGCCTTACATCCTGCTCGGCGTGGCCCTGCTGATCGCGCTCGGCTTCGAATTCGTCAACGGCTTCCACGATACGGCCAACGCGGTTGCCACCGTGATCTACACGCACTCTCTGCCGCCGCACGTTGCCGTGGTCTGGTCCGGCTGCTTCAATTTCCTGGGCGTGCTGGTTTCTTCGGGCGCCGTAGCCTTCGGCGTGATCTCGCTGTTGCCGGTCGAATTGATCCTGCAAGTCGGTTCCGGCTCCGGTTTCGCCATGGTGTTCGCGCTCTTGATCGCCGCTATCCTGTGGAACCTCGGCACCTGGTGGCTCGGATTGCCGGCCTCGTCTTCGCACACCATGATCGGTTCGATCATCGGCGTCGGCGTGGCCAATGCGCTGATGCACGGGCGCGACGGCACCAGCGGCGTGGACTGGGCGCAAGCCACCAAGGTCGGCTATTCGCTATTGCTTTCACCCCTGGTCGGCTTTGTCTTTGCCGCACTGCTCTTGACGGTGTTGCGCGCACTGGTAAAGAACAAGGCGCTGTACCAGGCACCGGAAGGCAAGAGGGCTCCGCCATGGTGGATTCGCGGCCTCCTGATCCTGACCTGCACCGGCGTGTCGTTCTCGCACGGCTCCAACGATGGCCAGAAGGGCATGGGCTTGATCATGCTGATCCTGGTCGGCACCGTGCCGATGGCCTATGCCTTGAACCGGGCCATGCCCGCCGAACAAGTGACCCAGTTCGTCGCGGTGGCCCAGGTGACGCAACAATCGCTGGCCCGCGCCGTGCCGCCCACCGCACTGGTACCGGCCGACCCGCGCAAGACGCTGGCGGAATACGTGCGTACCAAGGAATTGACGCCCGAAGTCGTGCCCGCACTGGTCGCACTGACCGGCTCGATCGCCATGCAAGTGAAGGAATACGGTACGCTGGCGCGCCTGCCCTCGGAAGTCGTCGGCAACGTGCGCAACGACATGTACCTGACTGCCGAGGCAATCCGCTTCCTCGACAAGAACGCCAACGTGCATTTCGACGCCGACACCAAGGCCAACCTCACCGCGTTCAAAAAGCAGATCGATGACGCGACCAAGTTCATCCCGCTCTGGGTCAAGGTCGCCGTGGCGATCGCGCTCGGGCTTGGCACCATGGTGGGCTGGAAGCGCATCGTCGTCACGGTCGGCGAAAAGATCGGCAAGAGCCACCTGACCTACGCCCAGGGCGCTTCGGCCGAACTGGTCGCGATGCTGACCATCGGCGCAGCCGACATGTACGGCCTGCCGGTTTCAACCACCCACGTGCTGTCCTCCGGCGTGGCCGGCACCATGGCGGCCAACAAGTCGGGCCTGCAACTGTCGACCATCCGCAACCTGGCTATGGCCTGGGTGTTGACGCTGCCGGTTGCCATCGTACTGTCCGGTTCGCTGTACTGGCTGTTTGTGCATTTGTTCTGACCTGTCTCGAGGACCCCGGCATGAATCTGAAAGACCGCGAACTGATCGCACGCATCCACCGCGATCTGGCCGACAGCTACGACGAAGAACTCGAGCTGGAATTCGAAGACCGGCCGCTCGACGCCTTGTCGGGCGAGCCGCCCCAGGATGCCAGCGAAGAGGAAAAGGACAGCCGGCGCCAGTATTTCCGCGAACTGTTCCGCCTCCAGGCCGAGCTGGTCAAGCTGCAGGACTGGGTGGTGCATACCGGCCACAAGGTGGTGATCCTGTTCGAGGGACGCGATGCCGCAGGCAAGGGCGGCGTGATCAAGCGCATCACGCAGCGCCTGAATCCGCGCGTCTGCCGCGTGGCCGCGCTACCGGCGCCGAACGACCGCGAGCGCACGCAGTGGTATTTCCAGCGCTACGTCTCGCACCTGCCGGCGGCCGGCGAAATCGTGCTGTTCGACCGCAGCTGGTATAACCGCGCCGGGGTCGAGCGCGTGATGCACTTCTGCACCGACGAGCAATACGAGCAATTCTTCCGCGACGTGCCCGAATTCGAGCGCATGCTGGTGCGCTCGGGCATCCAGTTGATCAAATACTGGTTCTCGATCTCCGACGAAGAGCAGCACCTGCGCTTCCTCGGCCGCATCCACGATCCGCTGAAGCAGTGGAAGCTCTCCCCGATGGATCTGGAATCGCGCCGGCGCTGGGAAGAGTACACCAAGGCCAAGGAAATCATGCTCGATCGCACCCACATTGAAGAAGCGCCGTGGTGGGTGGTGCAGGCGGTGGACAAGAAAAAGGCACGCCTGAATTGCATCCACCATCTGCTAGGCATGATGCCTTATAGCGAAATCGAACATCAGCCGATTGATCTGCCCGACCGCGAGCGGCACGAAGACTATGTGCGGCATCCGGTGCCGCAAAATATGATCGTGCCGGAAATCTACTAGGTCGATTCAGGACCGCACCGGCAGCTCCCGCAAGAATTCCAGCAAGCTGCCCCTGGTCTGATCGAAGATGCCGCGCACCTGCGCCAGCTGTTGCAGGTTCACGGCATCTTCGATCATGCCCTCGGACAGTTTGCGCAATTCCTTGAGCAGGGCCACGGCGCCCATGGTGGCGCAGGCGCTTTGGGTCCGGTGCAGCACCTCGGCGCTCGTTCCCTGATCCTTACCCAATTCAAGCTGCGCCAGGGCATCCCCCACGCTGGTGGAAAACAGGTTATACATCTGCGTCAGCTCGCTCTTGCCGGCACCGCTTTTGACCAGCATCGCCAAGGGCGCGCGATCGAGCAGTGGGGCAAACTCCGCCCCCCGGGCGGCGCCTCCGGCGCGCTCCAGCAAATCGTGTATGACCTTGGCGCCGCTGGGCTTGACCACGACGTCGTCGCACAGGCCCGCCGCGCGCGTCAACAGCTCGGGGCTGGCCTCGGCCGTGGTCAGGATCAATTTCGTGCCCGGCGCCCAGCCGCGCTCGCGGCACAGCTTGACGATGTCGAGGCCGTTGCCTCCCGGCAGGCGGTTGTCGATGAAGGCGATATCGAACGGCACATCAACATCGGCCAAGGCCGCACCAAGTTCGTAATAGGTCGCAACATGCACCACCTCATGCCCGAATTGGCCGATCACGATGCGCATGGCGTCGGCCGTGATCGGGTCGTCTTCCGCCACCAGCACGCGCAACCGGCGCGCGTTGCCCGCCTTGTGTCCAGGCAGCGTGGCCGGCGCAGCAGGCCGGCCCGATGCCGCCGGCGCCGGCTCGAATTGCACGACGCATTCGAACGTGCTGCCTGCGTTGACTTCCGAGCGCAGCAGGCGCAAGGAGCCGTCGAGCTTGCGTGCCAGCTCCGCCGAAATCGCCAGGCCCAGCCCCATGCCGGCCTGCATGCCACGCGCGCCGCGCGTCACGAAGGCCTCGAAGATATGTTTTTGCATCGCCTTCGGTATGCCGATGCCGGTGTCGGCGACTTCCACCGTGCAGCGCAACCTGCCCTCGCCGGACGATTCCACCATGGCGCAGAGCGCAACCGAGCCGAACTCCGTAAACTTGAATGCGTTCGACAGCAAATTGACCAGAATGCGGCGCAACGCCGTCAGATCGCCGCGCACCATGATGCCTTCGCAGCGCGCCACGTCGACCGAAAACGCGGCCGCCGAGCGCGGCACGAGATTGGCGGCGGAAAAAATCTCCCGTCCCAGATCGAACTCCTCGACGACGCCGCTGTGCCGGTTCTCCGCCCGGTTCGGGTCCAGCAGCAGCATGTCTTCCACCAGTTTGCTCATGTGCGCCGCCAGCATCTCGAGCCGGGGCAACAGATCGGCCACATCTTCACGCTCGCGCCGCTTGGCCGAATCAAGCAACAGGCGCAAGGCATTGACCGGCGTACGCAATTCGTGGCTGACATTGGCCACCACCATATAGGCCGCCAGCGCCAGCGGATTGAACAGGTTGAAGCGCACGATCGCCACGGTGAAAATGCCGAGGCTGATGGCAATGAAGATGACGCCCGGCGGATAGAACGCCACGCCGTAGTTGCACAGATAATCCACCGCGGCGAAGAAATAAATCATCACCGCGCCCATGCACAGCCGCAGCTTGATCTGCTGACTGGCGTTGCTGTGGCGTTGCTGCACGTAGGTGACATACAAACCGCGCCCCACCACGATGACGGTTTGCAGCACGTGCAGCGGATGCAGGACGCCCGCACGCGGATAAGGCCCGAAAAAATACTGGTAATAACCCGAGACAAACCAGTCGCCGCCAAGATCGGCAAGGGCCAAAAGGCCCGCGAAGGCATACGAAAGATAGACGTAGCGCCGCTCGCGCCCGGCATGCGCGATCTCGGTCAGGAAATGGTACACGCTGGTCGGCAGGAACAAAATGACGAAGTAGCCGAAGCGCACCAGGAACATGATGGTCTGCGGTTCCCTGACCTGGAACAGCACGGCCCACGTGCCCTGCCACAAGGCCGACACCATGCAAAGAAAAAAGAAGCTGGTGCCGACGCGCGTGAAACCCTGGGTGCAGGCCACCATGATGCCGTACCCGAGAAAGATCGAAGCAACCAGGGCGGGCAGGAGCGAGTACATGGATGGAGGGTCGTCCGCTCAGTCGCGAGTCAAGCGCCGATGCGCTGCAACCCGAGCGTAAACATCACGCCATCGGGCAGATTCTGCACGGCGATGGTGCCGCCCATCTTCGCCATGTAAGTCTTGGCGACGAACAAGCCCTGGCCGCGATTGCCTTCGGCGGCCGAGTCCTGCTGATCCGACACCCCGTATTCGAAAATTTTCCCCAGCATGTCTTCGGCGATATGCGGCCCCCGATTGGTGATCGTGATGGTCGCGCCGGTTTCGCTGGCACGCAAGACGATCTCGATCGGCGTGCCAAGGGTACGGTAACGCTCGGCATTGCGCAACACGTGGGTCACCACGTCTTCCAGCGAATAGTCGTCGGCGCGCACCGTGACCGGGCCGCTTTCGTTGATAAAGCGCACGTCGGCAATGCCGACCAGGGGCGCATTGTCGGCCACGTTTTTCAGGAAGGCGTCAAGCTCGACCGAGGTCACCTGCAGCACCGTCGACTGGAACGCTTCGGACGGCGAAGCGCTGCCATAAAGCACGCGGATGGCCTGCTGCATGCGGTTGATGTAGCGGCTGCTCGGCCCCTCGGCCTGGCCGTGCAAGGCCATCAGCGACTGCAGGGGCGACATGATTTCATGTCCCACCGCGTGCCACATTTCCTTTTCCTGCTCGGCGCGGATTTCCTCGCGCTCGACATCCTCCTTCACGCGGCGCAGCAGATCGTGCAGGCAACTCGCCAGAATGCCCAACTCGTCGCCGCCGCGCAGATCGGACAGCTCGAAACGCTCCAGCCCGCCCGAACCCTTGACCACTTGCGACAGAGTCGATGCGCGCCTGGTCAAGACAGCAATGCGCCGGATGATGCCAACCTCGATGATGAACCAGGCAACGAACAAGGCAAGCAGCATCGCGCCGACGAACCACGACACGCGCGCCGCCACCACACCCAGACTGCGATCGACCCCGCGCACGTCGCCCGCCAGCGTCAGTTCGTACACGCCGGAAGACGTGACGATCGCCTGGCTGCTCTGGTTCAAGCCGCCGTCCTGCTCCAGCGGCAGATTCTGGATCAGGCGCGCCAGGATGCGCGAACTGGTATCGGGCAAGCCTTCGGCGCCGGACAGCCGTATCAAATCCCTGGATTCGCCCTGCTTGCGGATACGCAGCGTTTCGCCCGGCAACAGTTGCGCGGCCAGGTCGCGCAGCGCGAACGGCCTCAATGCGGCCCCGTTGTCGCTGTCGAATAGAGCACCGCCGCCGTCGCCACCATCGCCCGGCGCCAGTACCTCGATGCGCACCCGTATCTTGTCGAGATCGGCCGGCGGCCACACGGGACGATGCATCTGCATCAATTCCTTCTGAAATGCGGGTATGGGCAAGCGCATCGAATAAAAGGCGCTGCGCACGCAGTCGGTATTGTCGAGATCGGACTTGAAGCAGTGCGGATTTTGCCAGACCCAGCCGCGGAATTCCTTGTCCGGGCGCGGATCGAAATCGCCATCGGCATCAAGGTCGAACCCGGTCAGGCGGCCGTGCATGCCGCGCCCCTGGCGCGCAGCATCGCCAATCTGCTCAAACGGCGCGATCCAGCGGTAGGTTTCGCCGCGCAGCGCGACCGTCACGCGCACGCGATGCGCCTGATTCAGATCATGCTCGCCATGCGGATGCGGCACCAGTGCGCCGCTGTAGAAATTGCCCGCCGCGTAAATGAAACCGCCGGCCCACGGGCTGTTGCCGATGGCCACGCACAGGCTGCCGGTGTCACCATACTGCGCCAAACAGCCCGACATCGTAATGGCTTGCTGCACCTTGCTCTGGTCGTCGAAATCGAGCGAGGGATAGGGCAGCAGGACAGGATGCAAGGGCGCGCCGCTATCGTCCTCATTTCCGCTCCCGTCTCTCAGATTGAGCAAGGCGAGCTGCCCCGTCGGGTGGCGCAGCGTGGCGGCAATCTGCTCGCCGGTCTTCTTCAAGCTGTAGCGGTAATCGTTGTACGAAAGCTGCTTTTCCTGCTGCAGCACATAGAGCGCGAGGCCGACGGTTGCCGTCGCCAACAACAGGAAGGCGCCGCGAAACAGGATGCGCAGGCGGAATTGCGCGAGCTTGGGCAGCCCCACGGATCAAGTACCCTGCTCGGTCCAGCGGAAGCCGCGCATCGGGATATTCTCGACACAGGCAAAATCGGGATCGACTTCGCGGAACGCATCGCGTATGGTCGAGACGTGCTTGCGGATATTGTCGCGGTTGCGCCCGCTCTTGACCACCTGGAACAACTGCTCGTAAGTCACGACCTGGCCGCGATGCTCATACAGCGCCATCAAAATACGCTGCGCCGTCAGCGGCAGATTGATGCGCTGGTTACGCCACATCGGCGTCTTTTGCCGCAAGGGGTCGATCGACAAATCGCGGCCGTCCGAGGTGCCCTCCCTGCCGTTGCCCCGGTCCTTGGCCGCGCGCAGGATTTCCAGGAAGGTGTCGATGAAATCGCTCTCTTCGAAGGTCGCCTTTTGCAGATAGTCCCAGGCATCGAGCGCCTTCATGATGCTGCGATAGATCGTCGCCGGCATGGCCGACACCACCAGCACCGGCGTCGGGCGGCTCTTGTTGATCGCATTGATGATGGCCACGCCGGCATGGCGCTCGCGCCCCAGTTCGATGTCGAGCACGACAAGATCGTAGTCTTCGCGCGCCAGCGCCGCCTCGGCATCGTCGCGCGTATGCCATTGGTCGACGCGTATGCCGGGCTTGGCCGATTCGATCCAGCCGCGCAGCTGGTTGCTGGTGGGAATATCGTCTTCGATGACGGCGACTTTGCCTATTGACTTCGACATCATGCTTCTCCGGGACTCTTCAAAACGAATTTTTCACAGTATCTCCGGTTTTGCCTGAAAAGTCTCCCTCGCGGCGTGAAGATTTCTTCACACGGCGAACCATAAGCCGCCAATGCATGTAGCAAGCCGGGCCGGCGCGGCATTGTTGCTTCCACCACGTGCGGCGCAAGATGCAACCGTCATCAAGCGTCAGTGCATCAGCCGCTAACTCAACCACCAAGGAGGAAACATCATGTCGGACATTCTGGATTCCCTGTTTCACGGCCTGCTCGGCCTTTTGGAGCGCGTCATCGAAGGCGTCGCCAATCTGGTGCGCGCATTGTTCCAATTCGTGCGCCGTGCCTGGCTGCCGCTGGCAGCCGGCAGCGTCGTCGTGATAAGCGGCTACGAGCTCTATATCCACCCGCCGTTCAAGACGCTCGAACCCAACGAAGTCGGCATCCGCACCAATACGCTGACCGGCAGCAGCACCGAGATACGCGAAGGCCTCGCAGTTGTGATACCGGGCCTGCACGAATTGCGCCGCTATTCGTTGCTCGACCAGGTCTACCACCCGACGCAAAACACCAAGGCCGACGGCGAAGCGCCCTTCCAGTCGGTTGAAGGCTTGTCGATCGGCGTTGACATCACGGTGCGCTACGCCCTCGATCCGGGCAAGATCGACACCATCGCCAAGAAATTGCCGGTGCATCTGGACCGTGAAATCATCGAACCCGAAGTGCGCGGCGTGATCTACCAATCCTTCACCCATTATTCCGTGCGCGACATCTACTCGGCCAAGCGCAATGAAATCCAGAAGGAAATCGAAGACAGCCTGAAGCCCAAGCTGGCCGCCGACGGCGTGATACTCAAGAGCGTCACCATGGGCCAGGTCGACCTGCCGCCCGAATACCGTCAGGGTATGGAAAAGCTACTGACCGAGGAACTCGAAACCGAGAAAATGAAATACACGCTGGAGCTGAAAGACAAGCAAGTCAAACAAACCGAACTCGAGGCCGAAGCCGACAAGGTCAAGCGCGAGAAAGCCGCCGAGGCCGCCGGCGAAGAACAGATCATCGCCGCCAAGGCCCAGGAAGAAGCGATGAAGCACGTGCTGCCGTTCAAGCAAAAGCAGATCGAGCAGCGCCAGTTCGAGGCTGAAGCCGAGAAGGTGGCGCGCGTCAAAACCGCCGAAGGCAACGCCGAAGCGCGTCGCATCGAAGCCTCCGGCGAAGCCGATTCGCGCCGCAAGCTGGCCGATGCCGAATCCTATCGTCTCGAATCACAAGGCAAGATCGCCAGCGCCCAACTGGAACGCGACGGCGCCCTGATCTCGAAGAACCCCTTGCTGATCCAGAAGACCATGGCCGACAAGCTGTCCGACAAAATCTCCGTCATCATCGCCCCGCCTCCCGCTGCCGGCGGCTTCATCGGACAGGCCCTGCTCGGCACGGCGCAAGCCAACAATGCCAAGCCTGCTGAAGGCAATGCACAAAACAACGTCGCGGAGGCACAGCAATGAGCCTCGTCGCCCTGGCCTTGGTCGCCATCGTCACCCAGGACAGCGCCGCCCTGCGCGCCGCGCCGCGCGAATCGGCCCAGCAGCAAGCCGTGCTGTGGCAGGGCGATACGCTCGAAGTGCGCGGCGAGCGCATGGGCTACCTGCAAGTCTACGACCACCGGCGCGAGCGCGGCGGCTACATCGCAGCCGGCGCCGTGCGCGAGCAATCGCTTGAACCGAAGGACGCGCCCAGCCTGATGGCCGTGGTGCGCTTCCTGCGCGATACGCCCGGCGCGGAATCGCTGGGCATCGCCTACACCGCCGCCTACATCAAGGCAGCGCCGGCCGAAGCCATCGGCGCCGACGCCTTCGACGCCCTGGGCACCATGGCTGAGCGCCTGGCGCGCCGCGCCTCGGGCAAGCTTTCCAAGAGCGACGACGCCATCGTCGCGGCCCACCTCGAAGTGGTGGCCAGCTACGGCGTCACGATCCAGAGCTATGAGCACGAAGGCCGCATGCAACTGTGCTACAACGGCGAAGCCTTTCGCCGCGTGCTGGCGATGAACTCGACCGAAGAGCAAAAGGCCCGCGCCGCGCTGGCCCTGACGCGCGCCGAATGCGTGGACCCGAGCCTGATCCCGCTGGACCGCAACAACCTCGACCAATGGCGCGCCGAAACGCTGGACCGCGTCAAGCCGGCCGACCTGCCGGAATATGAAAAGAATCGCCTGCACATCCGCCGCGCCGGCGTGTGGTCCAGCATCGCCTTCGAAAAGGCGCGCAGCCACCAACCGACGCAAGAGGCCGCCAATCGCGCCATCGCCGAACTGGCAGCCGTCAACAAGGAAGAACTGGCCGAAGCCGACAACACCGAATACACCGAAGCAGCCGTGCGCGCCGCCGCCTCGCGCTGGGCCGCGGAGCCGCAACCCGTGCCGCCATCGACGCCACATACAGGGCTGGCCGTGACGACCGCGCCCGGTGAAACGGGCGAAACCTGCGTCAGCCTGACCGATGCCAAGCACGATGCAAAAAATCCGCTAGCCAAGCGCTGCACCTATGGCGTGGTCTGGAGCGCGTCAGCCAGCATCAACGCCCGGCAAAGCGCGGTGACGCTTGCCGTGCAACCGCTCGACAGCTGGCGCGAACTCTGGGTGTTCCACCAAACCGACCAAGGCTGGAGCATCGACATCCTGCCGCCGGGCGACAACCCCGACTTGGGCTATCTCGAATTCGCCGGCTGGGTGCCCGGCACCAACAAGATGCTGGCCGCACGCGAAGTGCGTGTGGACGGGCGCTTCAAACGCAGCTTCGAGCTGGTGGATCTGACGAGCATGGAAACCGAAAAGCGCGCCGCCGATCCGCGCGCCCTGAGTGTGTTCTACAAGTGGCAGGATCCGATGTGGAAGAAGGGGACGTTGAGCTTGCGTTAAGACGCAATCGACATGTGGATACGGTATCCCCGCCATATACCAACAGACTGTAGGGTGGGTGCAACCCACCAGCGCTGCGAGACATGTCCAGACACATTGGTGGGTTGCACCGGGCGGCGCTCCGCCCACCCACCGATTCCTTACCGCGCATGCACCCGCGCCGAAGCAGCAGCTGCGGCAGCCGCCGCAGCCGCTGCCGTCGCGCTAACGGAAGCCACCGGCTTGCCCGGCTCGCCGCGCTGCGCCTTCAGCTTGATGTTCAGCCGCAACTCATTCATCGAATCGGCATTGCGCAGGGCATCTTCATAGCCGATTTCGCCGGCCTCATATAGGTCGAACAAATCCTGGTCGAAGGTGCGCATGCCGATTTCGCGCGACTTGCCCATGGCTTCCTTGATGTTCTGGAACTGGCCTTTCAAGATCATTTCGGCGATGGTCGGCGTGTTGATCAAGATCTCGCTCGCCACGCAGCGCCGTCCGTCTTCCGAGCGCACCAGGCGTTGCGAGATGATGGCCTTGAGGTTGGACGAGAGGCTCATCAGCAATTGCGGCCGGCGTTCCTCGGGGAAGAAATTGATGATGCGGTCCAGCGTCTGGTTGGTGTTGTTGGCATGCAGCGTGGCCAGGCACAGGTGGCCGGTCTCGGAAAACGCGATGGCGTGTTCCATCGCATCGGTATCGCGCACTTCGCCTATCATGATCACATCGGGCGCCTGGCGCATCGCATTCTTCAAGGCATGCAGTATCGAATGCGTGTCGGCGCCGACTTCGCGGTGCGTGATCATGCATTTCTTGCTCTCGTGGACGAATTCGAGCGGGTCTTCCACCGTGACGATATGGCCCGAAGCCTGCGCGTTGCGATGGTCCAGCATGGCGGCCAAACTGGTCGACTTGCCCGAACCCGAGGCGCCCACCATCAACACCAGGCCGCGCTTGGCCATCACGATCTCCTTGAGGATCTCGGGCAGCTTGAATTTCTCCATGGTCGGCACTTCGCTGGCGATGGTGCGAATCACCATGCCCGTGTGCTGCTGCTGCAGGAAGGCATTGACGCGGAAGCGGCAAAAGTCGGTTGCAATCGCAAAGTTGCATTCCTTGGCCTGCTCGAATTCAAGCTTTTGCGCCTCGCTCATCAGCGAGGTGACGTAGGCGCGGCTCAAGTCCGGCGTGAGCTTGCCGGCGGAGAGCGAGCGGATTTCGCCATGCACCTTCATGCTGGGCGGAAAACCGGCGGTGATGAACATGTCGGACGCCCCGGAACGATGGACCGCTTCGAGCAGCTTGTGCATGTAGGCACGCGCCTGTTCCGGCACGAGGTGATTCGACATGGCTTTCCCCTTGATCGCGGACGAGATTCACAACCTCGCTATATTTTGATTCCAGTTTGACAACACTGTAATAGCATCATAGCCGAATCCGTCGGCGGAAAACCAGCGGATTTCCACCTGTCCGGGGGATTAATTTGTAACCACGAAACACTTCTTGCCAGATGACAATCAATTCGCGCGCTTTCGCGGCGGAGGATTGCGTGAAGTGCTGATCAGGCTCCCCTCGCTCTCGCGCGAGGGGCGCCCCCTGCAATCTTACTTGGTCAGGTTCTTGTCGATGATGTTCTTCGCCATCACTTCAGCCTCAGCCACGGGCTGCCCCAGCGCCTCGGTCGAATAAACCGCGACCGCAGACGCCGGCGCCCCCAAGACAGCGCCATCGCGCTGATGCGTATCCACCGTCACCTCGGTCGAAAGCCCGATGCGCAGAGGATGCTCAACCAATTCCCTGGGATCGAGCGCAATGCGCACCGGCACACGCTGCACGATCTTGATCCAGTTGCCGGTGGCGTTCTGCGCCGGCAAGAGCGAAAATGCGCTGCCGGTGCCGGCCGCGAGGCCCATCAGTTTGCCGTGATACTCGACCTTGCCGCCATAGATATCGGCTTCGATCTTCACCGGCTGGCCGATGCGCAAATTCTGCAATTCCGATTCCTTGAAATTGGCGTCGATCCACAATTGGTCGAGCGGCACGATCGACAGCAGCGCCGTGCCCGGCACGATATGCGCGCCCACTTGCACGCTGCGCTTGGCCACATAACCGGAGGCTGGCGCCAGGATGGCGTTGCGCCGCGCCGCAACCCAGGCAGTGAGGAAATCGGCCTTGGCCGCCTGCACGCTCGGATTATTGACGATATCGACACCCGCGATGCCCGAACGTGCCGCTTCGAGCTGCGATTGCGCCACCGCAAGCGCGGCCTTGGCTTCGGCGGCGGCCTGGCGCGCGTGGGTCACTTCCTCGGTCGAGATGGTGTGATCGGCCGCCAGCGGCGCGCGGCGCGCCAGATCGTCCTCGGCTTGTTGCAGCGCCAGCTTGCGCTGCTCGATTGCCGCTTCGTATTGCGCCACGTCGGCATAGCGCTGGCGCAACTGGCGCACCGCGGCGCCCAGCCTGGATTCAGCCTGGCGCAGGTTCAGTTCGGCATCGAGCGGATCGAGCTTGATCACTTCGGCGCCGGCCTTGACCATTTGCGTCTCGTCGGCGCGGATCTCCTGCACATTGCCGGACACCTGCGAGGTGAGTGTGATCAGGTTGCCACCGACGTAGGCATTGTCGGTGGTTTCGCGTTGGGTCAGCACGGTCGTGTAGTACACGCCATAAGCCAACCCCGCAATGATGAATAGTGCAGTCATGCCCAGGAGCACGCTGCGGCGCTTGCGCGCTTCGCGTTCGGGTGAAGTATTGGTCTGGTTGTCGGTAGTCATTGTCATTCCTTGCTTTTACTTGTTCGAGGCGCTATCGGCATCGGTCTGCTGCGCCAAATAGCCGCCGCCCAGGGCTTGCACCAGGGCGATTTCGTTTTGAACCTGCTGGCCCTGCAATTGCAGTTCGACGTCGCGCTGGCGTTTCACCGCCAGTTGCGCCGACAGCAGCGTGGCCTGATCGGCCAGGCCGCGGTCGTAGCGCGCTTGGGCGTCCTTGAGCAAGGCTTTGCTCGCGCCGCTGGTGGCCTTTTGCTCGTCGATGAGCTTTTGCACGCCGACTATCGCCACGCCCTGCTGCGCCACCTCGCGCACCGCATTGACCACCGCCTGGTTGTAGTCGGCAATGGCTTCGTTGCGCTGGCTGCGCGAGCCGGCCAGCTTGGCCTGCAGGCGGCCATTGTCGAACAGCGGCAGGTTGAAGGTCGCACCGAGGAACAGCGTGCGGCTCGGGGCTTTCAGCAAATCCTCAAACGCAATGACGTCGTTGCCGACGAAGCCGGTCAGGTTGATGTCGGGGTAAAACGCGGCCTTGGCCGAATCGATGTGGTTAAGCGTTGCCTCGACGCGCCAGCGTGCCGCCTGCAGATCGGGCCGGCGTGCGAGAAGATCGCCGCCGAGCACAGCCGGCAATGCCGGTTCGGGCTGCGGCAAGGGGCAGGGCGCGAGGTCGCTCAAGTCGCGCGCATCGCCGCCGATCAACGCGCGCAGCGCCTCGCGCTGCTGCGCAACTTGCGTTTCCAGTTTCGTCACCTGCTGGCGCGTTGCACCCAGATCGATCTCGGCCTGGCGCTCCGCCGATGACGCGGCGACGCCGTGCGCGATGCGCTTGGCCTTGTCGGTGACGAGCTGCTGCTGCAAATCCTGCGCCTCCTTGAGGTTGGCCAGCCGCGCCCAGTCAGCCTCCAGGCTGTAGTAGGTTTGCGCCACGGCGGTCACGAGGTTTTCTTCGGCTTCGGCGTTTTCCGCCAGCCGCGCATTGACCTCACCCAAGGCCGCACCGATGGCAGCCTTGTGCTTGCCCCACCAATCGAGGTCATAGCTGGCCACCAGTTGCGGCGTGGTTTCGGTGTAATAGGCGCCGCCGATCGGGGGCGGGAAAAAGCCATTGGCCGAATAGCGCTGGCGGTTGATCGAGGCATCGGCATCGAGCCTGGCGCCTTGATCGGCCACATTGAATTGCAGGGCCGCGCGCGCCGTGGCAAAACGCGCGTTGGCGGCTTGCATGCTCGGCCCGTCTTTCAAGGCTTGCTGGATCAGCGCGTTCAACTGCGTATCGCCGTAACGCGTCCACCACAGCGCCGGCGGCCAGCCTTCACGCGCCAGCCTGATGCCTTGTGCAAGCTGGGCGCTGGCCAGGTCGCGCTGCGGCAGCACGTCGTTGTCGCCGGGGATGCTGGCGCAGGCGCCCAAGGCCAACAGCACGGCGCAGGGCAGTATTTTGATGGGAAAGGAAATATTCATTGCGAAAGACTTTCTGGTTACTCCATCGCCGCATGATCGACGACGGGTTCGGCACTGGTCGCCTTGGCCGGGCGAATCAAGAGCAGAAGCGGAATGACAGCCAAGGTCAATACCAGCATCAGGCGGAAATCGTCGAGGTAACCGATCATCGTGGCCTGGCGCGTGATCTCGCTATTGAGGCTGGCGGCGCCGACATTGCTGCTCAAGCCATAGGCAACTGATACGGCAGGATCGAGAAAACCCTGGTTGGCGATATTGATTTTCTCGGTCAGCGAGGCGTGCGCCGTGGCGCTGTTGCGCACCAGGAGCGTCTGCACCAATGAGATGCCGATACTGCTGCCGATATTGCGGATCAGGCTGTACATGGCCGTGCCTTGCGCGCGCATTTCAGGCGAAAGCGTGGCGAAGGTCGCGGCCGACAAGGGCACGAACACCAGGCCCAACCCCAGGCCCTGAATCACGCCGGGCCAGACGATGTTCGACTTCTGCAAGGCCAGCGCATACCCCGCCATCTGCCACAGCGAAAACGCCGTGACGGCAAAACCAACCCCCAACAGCAGGCGCAAATCAACCTTGCCCACCAAGCGCCCCACGATCATCATCGCAATCATCGTCCCCAGGCCCGAGGGTGCCGTGACCAGGCCGGTATCCTTGGCCGAATAGCCCATCAGGTTTTGCAGCATGGTCGGCATCAGCGCACGCGTGGCGAACAGCACCAGCCCGACAATGAAGATGAACAGCAAGCCCGTCACATAGTTCGAGTTCTTCAGCAAGTGATAATCGACGAAGGACTTGTTGGCCGGGGTGAGCATGGTATGCGCCACGAAGTAAGCCAGGCTCGTCACCAGCACGATCAATTCGATCCAGGTCTCAAGCGAAGTAAACCAATCGTTCTGCTCGCCGCGGTCGAGCAGCATCTGCAAGGCGCCGATGGCCAGGCTCAAGGTGGCAAAGCCGAACATGTCGAAGTCCATGCGCCGAGCAGCCGGCGTCGGCTTGATGAAGCGCCAGATGCCGTAGAACGCCATCGCGCCGACCGGCACATTGATGAAGAACACCCAGCGCCAGTTGTAGCTGTCGGTCAGGTAGCCGCCCAGCGTCGGCCCGAGGATAGGCCCGACCATCACGCCCATGCCCCACACCGCCATGGCCGAGCCGTGCTTCTCGCGCGGATTGATGTCGAGCAGCACCGCCTGCGACAAGGGCACGAGCGCCGCGCCGAACAAGCCCTGCAGCAGCCGCGCCACCACGATCTGCACCAGCGAACCCGCAATGCCGCACAACACCGACGCAACCGTGAAACCGAACACCGAAGCCAGGAACACATTCTTTTGCCCGAAGCGGTCGCACATCCAGCCGGTCAGCGGCGTGGCGATCGCGGCAGCAACGATGAAGGAGGTGAGAACCCAGGTGATCTGGTCCTGCGATGCCGAGAGGCTGCCTTGCATGTGCGGCAGCGCCACATTGGCGATCGTGCCGTCGAGCGCCTGCATGATGGTCGCCAGCATGATCGAAATCGTGATCATGCCGCGATTCAAAGGCTGGCCGGGGGATGTGCTGGTGCTCATGGGAAATTTCCGCCCTGATTCCGACCCGCTTCAACTTCCCGTTTCAGGGTAGGCGAGCCAAATATCAGTACTCATATGATTAGACATCTAACGAAAATTGTATTATGATTCGGCTCGCATGGCAAGTGATGTTCATGCGTTATTTGGGTGGTGTAGCCAAGCGAGCACCGTGCCGCTGCTTGCGCAACGCAGGCAGAACCGTGCGCGGACTCATGGCCGGGCAGGATTTTCGCGCCCGGAGTGAATTTTCGGATTCTGCTACACTGGTTGAGTAATTAGCGCACTAATTATCAGAGGGCTTCGGTTTTGACTACCTTGGAAGAACGCTTCTCCGGCGCGCTGCACAATACCTCGCGCGCCTGGAAGGCAGCGATTGACCGGCGCCTGAAGTATCTCGGGTTGAGCCAGGCGAGTTGGACCACGATTGCCGCGATCGCCAAGGCCGATGCGCCGATGTCACAGATCGAATTGGCGAACAAGCTCGGCATCGAGGCCGCGACCATGGTCACCATGATCGACCGCCTCTCGAAAGCCGGATTGATCCTGCGTGAAGCGTCGCCCGTCGATCGGCGCGTCAAGCTGATCGTCCTGACCGAGGAAGGCAAGAACCTCTTTGCCAAGGTCAAGCACGAGGCGGACATCTTCCGCACCGAGCTGTTGGCCGACATCGACACCAAGAAGCTGCTCGTCGCGACTGAATTGCTGGAGCACTTGCAGCGCGTGACCGAGTCGTCCTGATACATTGAATTCAAGCCTCCTCCGGCTTTGAGGAGCGGGGCAGCCCTTTTGGGGTCAGTCCTTGCATTATCGATTTTGCACTATCGATATGCGCGCCGCCCCGATGTAAACACTTTGTAAATCAAGGTGACGCACGGCAATACGTGCTTGCGGAAATTCGGATACCATTTCCGCTCGTTTGAATTCACTCAAGCAATTCGAGGCACAAACGGATTCTGAAAAAGCCGGGATAACACGGCGAAAAATTTTTGAGACGCAACGCTCAGTGCGGAAAACAAATAGATCATGTGGATTGTAGAAATAGCCCTAAAACGCCCATACACCTTCATCGTGATGGCGCTGCTGATCCTCCTGTCGACCCCGCTCGTCCTGTCCAAGATGGCGACCGACATCTTCCCGGAAATCAACATCCCGGTCATCAGCATGATCTGGAACTACGGCGGTTTCTCGGCGCAGGACATGGCGCAGCGCATTACCGGCCCTACCGAGCGCACGCTGACGACGACGGTGAACGACATCGAGCACATCGAATCGCAATCGCTGGCCGGCATTTCGGTGATCAAGATTTTCTTCCAGCCCGATGCCAACATCCCCACCGCGACGGCGCAGACCGTGGCAATCGCGCAAACCATCCTGCGCGGCCTGCCCCAGGGCTCGACGCCGCCGCTGATCATCAAGTATTCGGCCTCGTCGATTCCCGTGATCCAGCTCGGGCTCTCCAGCCCGACCATGACCGAGCAGGCGCTGTCGGACACGGCACTGAACTTCCTGCGCCCGCAATTGATCACGGTGCCCGGCGCGGCGATTCCCTATCCCTACGGCGGCAAATCGCGCCTGGTGTCGGTCGACCTGGACAACCAGGCCATGCTGGCCAAGGGATTGACGCCGGCCGACGTGGTCGCCGCCGTCAACGTGCAAAACCTGGCGCTGCCGGGCGGCACCGCCAAGTTCGCCGAAACCGAATACAACGTGCAGATGAACGGTTCACCCGACACCATCGCCGGCTTGAACGATTTGCCGGTGCTGTCGAAGAACGGCGCCGTGACCTACCTCTCCGAAGTGGCGCGCGTGCGCGACGGCTTCTCGCCGCAAACCAATATCGTGCGCAAGGACGGGCGGCGCGGCGCGCTGATTTCGGTGCTGAAGAACGGCGGTTCTTCCACGCTCGACATCGTCAACAACTTGCGCGCGCTCTTGCCGCAAGCAATCGCCAGCCTGCCCAGGGATGCCTCGGATTTGCAGGTCGAACCGCTGTTCGACCAATCGGTGTTCGTCAAGGCGGCAATCTCGGGCGTGGTGCGCGAGGCCTTGATCGCGGCCTGCCTGACGGCGGCGATGATTCTGGTCTTCCTCGGCAACTGGCGTTCCACCTGTATCATCGCGGTCTCGATCCCGCTGTCCATCCTGACGTCCATCATCGTCCTGTACGCGCTCGGCGAGACGATCAACATCATGACCTTGGGTGGGCTGGCCCTGGCGGTCGGTATCCTGGTCGACGATGCGACGGTGACGATCGAGAACATCGAACGCCATTTGCACCAGGAAGGCTCCGACCTGCACAAGGCCATCCTCGACGGCGCCGGCGAAATCGCCGTGCCGGCCCTGGTGTCCACGCTCTGTATCTGTATCGTGTTCGTGCCGATGTTCTTCCTCACCGGCGTGGCACGCTTCCTGTTCGTGCCGCTGGCCGAGTCGGTGGTGTTCGCCATGCTGGCCTCCTACGTCCTTTCGCGGACGCTGGTGCCGACCATGGTCATGCTGATGATGGACAAGGTGCATGCCGATCCGGACGCCAAGCCCAGCCTGTTGCAGCGCGTCTACAAGCGCTTCGACGCGGCCTTCGAGCAATTCCGCGGCGGCTACATCCTGATCCTCTCGACGCTTCTGACGCACCGCAAGCTGTTCGGCACGGCCTTCCTCGCGCTGTGCCTGGTCTCGCTCGGCCTGGTGCCTTTCCTCGGCCGCGACTTCTTCCCCTCGGTCGATGCCGGTCAGATCCGCCTGCACATGCGCACGCCGACGGCGACGCGTATCGAAGAAACGGCGCGCGTGGCCGACGAGGTCGACAAGGTGGTGCGCGAAATCATTCCCAAGGAAGAGCTCGGCACCGTGCTCGACAATCTCGGCCTGCCGTATTCGGGCATCAACCTGTCCTACTCCAATGCCGGCACCATCGGCACCATGGACGGCGAAGTGCTGATCTCGCTCAAGGAAGACCACAAACCGACCGCCGAATACGTCAAGAAGCTGCGCGCCGAACTGCCCAAGCGCTTCCCCGGCGTGGAATTCTTTTTCCAGCCGGCCGACATCGTGACGCAGATCCTGAACTTCGGCCTGCCGGCCGCGCTCGACATCCAGGTGGTCGGCAACAACCTCAACGGCAACTACGACATCGCCTCCAAGCTGATGAAGCAGGTCAAGCAGGTACCCGGCACGGTGGACGTGCACATCCACCAGCGCGTCGATGAGCCGACCGTGGCGCTCGACATGGACCGGACCCAGATCAAGCAGCTCGGCCTGAACCCGGTCGATGTGGCGCAGGACGTGCTGGTGTCGCTGTCGGGCAGCTTCCAGACCGCGCCGGCATTCTGGCTCAACCCGAAGAACGGCATCGTCTACAACATCGCCGTGCAGACGCCGCAATACAAGGTCGACGACCTCGACGCCCTGCTGCGCACGCCGGTCAATCCGCCCGGTTCGCTGGCCGCGGCGAACGCCGCCGGCACCGCGCCATCGAGCCAGATGCTGTCCAACCTGGTCAGCGTCCGGCCCGCGCAGACGCAAGCACTGGTGACGCACTACAACATCCAGCCCGTGATCGATCTCTACGTCAGCGTCGAAGGGCGCGACCTCGGCGGCGTGGCGCAGCAAATCCGCGACATCGTCGCGGCGCAACAGACGGACCTGCCCAAAGGCACGCGCATCGTGGTGCGCGGCCAGGTCGAGACGATGAAATCGTCCTTCATCGGCCTTGGCATCGGTCTCGCCATGGCCATCGTGCTGGTGTATCTCCTGATCGTGGTCAATTTCCAATCCTGGGTCGACCCCTTCATCATCATCACCGCCCTGCCGGCCGCCCTGGCGGGCATCGCCTGGATGCTGTTTTTGACCGGCACCACGCTTTCGGTTCCGGCACTGACGGGGGCCATCATGACCATGGGTGTGGCAACGGCCAACAGTATTCTGATGGTCTCGTTCGCGCGCCAGCGCCTGCATGAAGGCTCGCCGCCTTTATCGGCCGCGCTGGAAGCCGGCGCCACCCGTATCCGCCCGGTGCTGATGACGGCGCTGGCCATGATCATCGGCATGATCCCGATGGCGCTGGGACTGGGCGAAGGCGCGGAGCAAAATGCGCCGCTGGGCCGCGCCGTGATCGGCGGCCTCCTGTTCGCCACCGTTTCGACCCTGTTCTTCGTGCCGATCGTCTTTGCCGGCGTGCACCGTTACCTCGAACACCGCAAGGACCGCAAGAAAGGCCACGATTCAGGCCACGGTCCGGGCCATCATCCGCATCCACCATCATCGCCTGTTGTAGAAGGGAATAATTAACATGACTGAACAACGCCATTCCGCCATGGGCAGGCACGGTGATGACGCCCACGTGGTCCATCATCCGCACCGCGGCCCCATCCTCAAGCGCGCGCGCCTGATCGGCGCCACCATCGTCGTGCTGCTGATCGTCGGCGGCATAGTCGAAGTCGGCCTGCGCATCGCCCATGCACGCGCGCTGGAAAAATCCAATGCCGAGGAGGGCAAGGTCTACGTCCTGACCACCACGCCCAAGGCCGCTGCCGCCGGCACGGCACTGACCCTGCCCGGCACGCTGCAAGGCATGATCGAGTCGCCGATCTACGCACGCTCCACCGGCTACGTGCTGCACTGGAACACCGACATCGGCGCCAAGGTCAACAAGGGCGACGTGCTGGCCGTGATCGCCACGCCCGAAGTCGATCAGCAACTGGCGCAAGCCATTGCGGCGCGCGACCAATCCGTCTCGAGCCTGGACCTGGCCAAGACCTCGGCCGAACGCTGGGAAGCGCTGCGCAAGAAAGACGCCGTGACGCAGCAGGAATTGAACGAGCGCACCAGCGCCTACACCCAGGCGCAAGCCAGCCTGGCGGCGGCCGAAGCCAACGTCAAGCGCCTGAAGGAACTCGAACAGTTCAAGAACGTCACGGCGCCCTTCACCGGCGTGGTCACGCACCGCAACGTCGAAGTCGGCGACCTGGTCGATGCCGCCAGCGGCGCCACCTCGGGCCGCGCGTTGTTTACCATGTCGCAGATCGATCCGTTGCGCGTCTATGTCTATGTGCCGCAATCGTTCTCGCAACGCATCAAGGTCGGCGACAAGGTCAAGGTCACGCAAACCGAACTGGCCGGCCAGAGCTTCGACGGCGCCGTGGCGCGCACCGCCGGCGCCATCGACGCCGCCACGCGCACGCTGCAGATGGAAGTCGATCTGCCCAACCACGACGGCAAGCTCCTGGCCGGTTCCTACGTCGAGGTCGCACTGCCGGTCAGCGGCGCGGCCACGGCGCTGATCGTGCCGTCCAACGTGATCCTGTACCGCCCCGAGGGCACCAAGGTCGCCGTGCTCGACAACACCGGCCACATCAAGCTGCAGCTCGTGACCATCGGCCACGACCTCGGCAACACGCTGGAAATCCTGAGCGGCCTGACTGCTTCCGACACCATCGTGCTCAATCCGCCCGACTCGCTGGCCGACAATGACACGGTGAGCGTCATGCAGCCGCCACCGGCCACCGCCAGCGCAGAATCGGCCAAGGATTCGGCCAAGGGCGCGGGCAAGGGTTCGGAAAAGGGCGGCGAACAACCGAAGAAGGCCACGCCATGAAGCCCGCCCGCCGCGCCGCATGGCTGGGCGCCGCTACCCTCCTGGCGGGCTGCGCCGTCGGCCCCGACTACAAAAAGCCGGAAGTCGAACTGCCCGCCGCATGGGCCGGCGACATCCCCTTCAACACCGCGCGGCCCAACGATGACGCCTTGAAGGGCAACTGGTGGGAATTGTTCCGCGACGACAAACTGAACCAGCTGGAACAACAAGCCCTCGCGCAAAACCAGAGCCTGAAGCAAGCCGCAACGCGGCTGGAACAGGCGCACGCGCAAGTGACGGTGGCCTCTGCCGGCCTGTTCCCGCAGGCGCAACTCGGCGCCGGCGCCTTGCGCGAAAAGGTTCCGCCTAGGCCGGAGGTCGCGCAAAGCGGCTTCGGGCTCGGTTTTTCGGTGACCTATGAGGCCGACCTGTTCGGCCGCGTGCGGCGCACCGTGGAAAGCGCGCGCGCCGGCGACCAAGAGGCCGGCGCGGACTTCGAAAACACGCGCCTGTTGCTCATGACCGAGCTGGCCGGGGACTACTTCAACCTGCGCGAGCTCGACACCGAAATCGACGTCGTGCGACAAGGCATTGCCCTGGAAGAAAAGGCACTGGCCTTCGTCTCCTCGCGGCACGACCTGGGCCTGGCGTCCGGCCTCGACCTGGCCCAGCAGCAAGCCTTGCTCGACTCCACCAAGACCCAGCTTGAGCTGTTGCAGAACCAGCGTGCGCAATTTGAACACGCGCTGGCCACCATGACAGGCACACCGGCGCCGCAGTTCCACATCGACGCGGCGCAAGTCAATCTCGCGCCGCCGGCCATGCCGGTCGGCTTGCCGTCGGAAGTGCTGCAGCGCCGCCCCGACGTGGCCTCGGCCGAACGCGCCATGGCCCAGGCCAATGCCAATATCGGCGTGGCCAAGGCGGCGTATTACCCGACCTTCATGATCCAGCCCGCGCCGCAGCAACAATCTGCCGGCTATAGCAGCAACCAGATCAGCCACCTGTTCGAAGCGCCCAATCTGTTCTGGTCGATCGGCGCCTCGCTGACGCAGACGCTGTTCGATGCCGGCCGCACCACGGCCAACGTCAAGATTGCCGAGCAATCCTATCAGGGCGCCGTCGCCGGCTATCGCCAAAGCCTGCTCGTTGCGATGCAGGAAGTCGAAGACGGCATCACCGGCATCGCACTGCTGCAGCGCGCCTCGAACCAGGCCGAAGCTGCCGTCCACAGTTCGCAAAAGGCATTCGACCTGGCCAGCGACCGTTACACCGGCGGGCTTGACACCTACCTCGACGTCATCACGGCGCAACAGACGCTGCTGACCAACCAGCGCCAGGCCACACAGATTCGCGGCCAGCAGATGCTGACTTCGGTTTTCCTGATCAAGGCGCTCGGCGGCGGCTGGGAAGGGCTGGAACAGGGCAAGCTGCAAGCCGCAAAATAAGCGACGGCAACAGGCCGGCATTGCGCAATCCCCGGCAATGCCTGGCCCGGCTTCTTGTAACGGCGAGTAACACTACCCCACGCCGGCGCAAAGCGCAGTAAGATGATTTCCATCTATTGCGAGCAATTGCAAGCGGAGCAATCATGGATATCCCGTTCCAGCGCATTCTGTCGGTCGCCCCGGCCTTCGTCATCTTCGCGACCTGCATCTCGATCGCCGCCGCGGCCCGGGCGGAAGACACCGTGATCTACAAATGGACCGACAAGAACGGCGTCGTCACCTATTCCGAGAGCAAACCGCCCGACAGCGAAGGGCAAAACGTCACGACCATCTCGGTGCCGACCCTGCCGCCGGAGCAGCAGCGCGCCACCAACCGCGCTTTGCTGGAACTGGACAAACGCGAAGATGCCAGCTACCAGGCGCGCAAGCGGCGCCAGACGGCGGCGGACGCGAAGATCGATGCCGCAATAAAGCGCCTGCAGCAAGCCGAGCAGCGCCTGGCCGCGGGTTCGCAGGTCCAGGGCGGCGACCGCGTCGGCAACGTCGGCGGTTACACGCGCTTGCGCGGCAGCTATTTTGACCGTATCGCCCGGCTGCAGGGCGCCGTCGATCAGGCGAAACAGGATCTGGACGCCGCCTACGCGGCGCGCGATCAGCTATAGATTGCCCGTGCCGGCGCAGGCGAAATCGGCTAAGCTTTAGCCTGTTTCCATTTCGCCAGTTCCCGCACGTATGCAGCCTTCGCCGCAGTCCGGGCCGCCGCCCGGTTCGCCGTCATCCGGGTCATCCTTCATGCACTATGCGCTCGATCCGCGCACCTTCCTGTTCAGCCATTATTTCTATACCGGCCTGCGCAGCGCCATCGGCATCATCGGCCTGACCAGCCTGGTCATGTGGCAGGGCGATCTGGCCAGCGCCATGACGGTTTGCATCGGCGCGCTGTGCACCAGCTTCATGGACTTGATCAGCCCGCTGCGCCACAAGTTTCACGAAATGGCAGCCAGCGTGCTGCTGTGCTCCGCCGTGACGCTGATCATCACCCTGGCCGCGCCGGTTCACTGGGTATTGGGCGTCATGGTGGTGGTGGTGAGTTTTCTCGCCAGCATGATGCTGATCTATGGCAAAAAGACCATGCCGCTGCAATTCTCGGCGCTGTTCATCATGACGCTGTCGATGGAAAACGACCTGAGCCTGCATGAAGCGTTGATGCACAGCGCCCTGTTCTTCGCCGGCGCCGCCACCTACATGCTCTACGCCATGGCTGCCGCCTGGCTCCTGCGCAACCGTGTCAAGCAGCAGGTGCTGGCCGAAGCCTTGTTCGAGCTGGCGCGTTACATCGAGATCAAGTCCGAGTTCTACGACATGGGCACGGATTTGAACGACCAGTTCAATACCCTGGTGCGCCAGCAGAGCATCCTGGCCGACAAGCAGCAGGTCTCGCGCGACCTGATCCTGCGCGGCGACGCCCGCGAGCGCGACGCCATCCTGATCCAGATCCACTTCGGCATGCTCGATCTGTATGAGTTGATCCTCGCCACCCACACGGATTACGCGCTATTGCGGCGCCACCTGGCCGACGCCGACGTGCTGGCCTGGCTGCACCGGCTGGCGCACAAGGCGGCGCTCGATGTGCAGTCGATCGCCTACGCCGTCACGCGCGGCCGGCCCTCGGTGCCCGCCATCGACTATGCGGACGAGCGAGCCGCCATCGAAGCCGAGATCGCCCGCCTCGAAACCGTACCGGGCAAGGAAGAGGCGGTCTCGGTGGTGCGGAGCGCCTACAACAAGATGGTGACCGCGATCGACACGATTGCGCAATTGCACGGCGCCACCCATACGCCTGTTTCGCCTCTGCCCATGCTGCCCGGCGCGGACTTCACACCCTTCCTGACCAAGCAGAAATACGAGTTCGGCCTGCTCAAGGCCAACCTCAACTGGCAGTCGCCGATCTACCGCTTCGCCCTGCGCATCGCCATGGCGATCTCGTTCGGCCTCCTGGTCGCCGAACACCTGCCCTACGCCTCGCACGGCTACTGGATCATCCTGACCATTGCCATCGTCTTGAAGCCCACCTTCAGCATGACCAAGCAGCGCCGCGGCGACCGCCTGATCGGCACCAGCCTGGGTTGCATGCTGACCGCCGTGATCGTGCATTACGTGCACGCGCCGGCCGCGCTGTTGGCCTTCCTGTTCGTCGCCACCGTCGCCACCTCGGCCTTCGTCTACGTCAAATACCGCTACACCGCCATCTTCGCCAGCATGCAGATTTTGCTGCAAATCACGCTCTTGACGCACGGCACCGGCCACGCCATCGGCGAACGGCTGATCGACACCTTCATCGGTGTCGCCATCGCCACCTTCTTCAGCTTCGTGCTGCCGAGCTGGGAATACCGCGCCCTGCCGCAACTGATACAGAACGTGCTCGGCGCCAACCGGCGCTACATCGAGGCAAGCTGCGAGCTGTTGATCGGCAAGGTCAAGGACGATTTCTTTTACCGGCTGTGCCGCAAGAGCCTGTTCGACAGCCTGGCGGGATTGAACTCGGCCCTGGTGCGCATGCTTGACGAACCGGCGAGCAAGCACCGCGCGGTGCAGGACATCCATCTCTTCACGGTACAAAATTATCTGATCGTGGCGCACGTCGCGGCGCTGCGCATCCTGCTGCGGCGCCATGCGCTCAACATGCCCGCGCCCCAGGTCGACGCGCAGATCCGGCATGCCTGCTCGGGCGTGTGGATTTCGCTGGGCGAATTGCAAAAGCGCCTGGCCGAACTGCTGCCGCAAGCCACCCCGCAAGCACCCGACAACACCGCCATCGCCGCACCGCTCGACGTCGGCACGCCGGCGGCCGTCTGGTCGGGCTGGCTGCTGCTGCAACGCCGGCTCGGCTTGCTGCGCGCCGACGCCGACGTCATCACGCGGCGCGGGTTATTGATCGGACAGGCGTTGACGCACCCGGACTGAACCTGCTCCAGGATTTCCTCCTCTAAAATCTTCTTCCCATGTCCGACCATACCGAAGCTTCCAACTTGCCCGAAGAAATCCTGGCCCTTGTCGCGGCTATCGAAGCTGTTCCCGGGGTCACCAAGGCACATATAGAGAAAACCTATCTTCCCGACATCAGGGTAAGCGATCTTTCCCTGGCTGGCCCCTATGCCTTGCTGCCGATTGCCTCTTTGCGCCGGTCCAACGGCGCTTTGCCGGAAGAGTTGCTGTTGTCGTTGGATTTTGAAATTGAAAAGTCGGTGGCCGGATTGAAAGCCGCCGAATTTCTTTCATGGTGGACTCGCGACCAATCGCGCGGCGGAGAGAACATGCAAATCCGGTCCATCGGCCTACCGCCCCAAGCCGGCAACCAAGTCCAGCTTGGCCACACGCTCTATTTCACCATCGATTGGTTTTACGCAGACCCGCAATTGGATATGAAGAAACTTCTCTCCGCAATTGCCGGAAAGGCAGGAGACATCCGTCGGGCCTTGGATATGTACAAGTCCACGTTTTGACATTCCTGCGGGAGAGAAATGTAGGCAGAAATAAATCCCCGTCTACCCAACTATCAACGATTGATGAAAGCCGGCTGCCAGCCCGTGACAGGCGGGATCAGGAAGCGGTCGTTTTCCATCTGGATGTCGGTGATTTCCTTGAGCGCCTCGACCGGAAAGCCGGCGCGCTTTTCACCACGGTCCTGGATCGACAGCGATTGCAGGTATTTCTGCAAATGCTTAGGCTCGGGCGCGAACAGGCAGATGCGCTGCCAGATGTGCGGGTAGTTGGTGGAGAGGAACTTGGTCGGCGTCAGGGCGTCGAGCTGTTCCTGGGAAAGGCCGCGGATATTGGACGGCACCGGTTCGGCCTTGTAGATGCGCTGCACCGTGTCGGGGTTCAAGGTGGTGGCGCCGACCGGGTTCAGGGTGCTGCCGGTTTCGAGCGTCGGGCGCGAAGCGTTGGTCATGGGCAGGATGGCGCGGCTGATCTGCTCGACCGAGGGCTTGTTGTTGGTGCTCCAGCGCATCGCCTTGACGGTTGCGCTCTTTAAGCAGCGGTCGAGGATGGCATGCCGCAACTGGTCGCTACCCATGACGCCATCGGGTTCCAGCAGGATGACACATACCAGCGCCAGGTCGCCGTCGAACACGGCAAAATCGACCGCCATGCCGGCGATGCGTTCGTAATGGTGCGGCGTGCGCTTGCGGTCGCCTTCCGAAGGCTCGATCAGGTGCGCTATCGGCAGCTTGGGGAAGATATAGCAATTGGGCAGCGCCCGGCACAAGCGGCCGAACAGGACGGTTTCGTCCTTGCTCAGCACGGGCCTTTCCTCGTAACGCGAGAAGGTGCTCTTTTTCGCCGCTTGCTGGCGCAGGTAGACTGCCGCCCCTATGCCCAGAACGGCAACGACGCCTATGATTATGCCGAGTATTTCCACTTCGTTCCCCCGTACATCGCGCGCTTGCCACGAGTGCCATGATAGCGCTGGTCCGATCAACCGGGCCGATAGGCCTGACCCCGAACGACGAACCCGCAATTCAGACCGCTGGCCGTATACCTAGTTCCTTGCGGGTTTTTCTATGCTCTCCCGTGCAGCGTCGCTTTCGCTGTTGAAGCGATAACGCGCCGCGTTGCATCACGGCCGGCGGTCGACGCTTCATGTTGACTTGATTCTATTCTACTGCGGCTTTTTGCCAACATTTGCCATTTAACATTCTTTTGCGTATTCGGCAAATATCCGTGTTGTAACAATTTACCTATGCAAACCGCCGTTTTTTTCCAGAATCAGGAAAAATTACCAGCGATTTTTTGCAATTTCCAGCTCCGTAACTGCGCATTTGACCGCTGGGCGCCCGGCACGAAGTGGCATCAAAATTGTTAAAAAAACAAATCGAGTGTACCCGGTTTGCCTGCGCTTTTCCAGTCTCGCATGCGGAAAATTCGCAACAACGCCACGCCGGCAGGCCGGCCGGGACTTGCATACTTTGCCAATTGTTGCGCACAGTCATACAATCGCCTTGACCCCGTGCTGCCGCATCACGCCGTCCGGCCCCCTCGCAGGCGATGGAGGGAAGATCGATTGATCCTGCTTGGGACACCATGACCCCAGACTACGCGTCTATCCTGAAATCCGAGCGCTTGCGCAGCGGCGGCACCTTGAGCGTTGCGGCCGAGGCGGAAGCCGACCGTGGCCGCATCGTTTTCTCGCCGGCATTCCGCAGGCTGCAGCAACAGGGCCAACTATTCTCCCTAGCCAGCAACACGGCGGTACGCAGCCGCTTGAGCCATGCCCTGCAAGTGTCGCAAGTCGGGCGCGCCATCGCGGCCCGGGTGGCGTCGGGCCTGGCTATCCAGGGCCAGGCCAGCGGCGAAACCTATGCCGCCCTGCTCGGTTTTGTCGAAACCGCCTGCCTGGCGCGCAGCGTCGGCAGCCCGCCTTACGGTGAAGCCGGCGCGGCGGCCATCCGCAACTGGTTTGCCGAACAGGGGCCGGCGCTGATCCGCGCCGCCAGCCTGGCTTATGGCGCGCGCGAACTCGAGGCGCGCGACCCGCGCATGTTGAATGCCCTGGTCGACTTCCACCAATTCAATGAAGTGCCGCAGGGCTTGCGCCTCCTGGGCAAATGGCACTGGCATGGCGAGCCGGGAGGCCTGAACCTGACCAAGACCAGCCTCGCCACCTATCTGCGCCACCTCGACATGTGCGGCGGCGATGCGATCGCACCGGACGGACGATCGGGCGGCAAATTGGAACAACGCGCCGGTTTCTTTTCCACCGAAGCCGGCCTGGTCAAGGGCATCTGGTCGGCCTTCGGCTACCACGCCGGCGCGCCGCAGCGTTTTCCCCTCACCTTGCTGGTCGAGGCGGCGCACGACATCGTCACCGGCTTTGGCGATCTGGAAGACGCCATCGGCATCGGCCTGATCGATGCGGGAGCGGCGCTCAAGACCCTGCGCGACGACTGGCTCAGCACCTACATCCCGATGGACCCGGACGAGGCCGACGAGAAGATCATGGAACTGCTGGGCCAGGCAGCGGACGCAGGGACGGCGGCGGCCTTTGCCAGCGTGCGCGCCGTGCTGTTTTCGGTCATGGCCGACTACGCCGCACGCAGCTTCATCGGCTTGCAGGAAGACGCCTTTGCCGGCCGGCTCGAGTCGCTGATTTTGCCTACTTCGGGCACCGGCGTGCTGCTGCAGAACCTGCGAAGCTTTTGCGCGGAGAAGATCCACACGCTCGACGCGGTGCAGCGCCATGCGCTCGACGGCTACAACATCGTCAAGGACCTGCTCGATCAATTTGCCGTGCTGCTCAAGATATCGATGCCGCGCTTCCAGGCCGCCATGGCACAATCGAACGACCCTTCGCTCTTTCTTGAGCGGCAATTGCTTGCCCTGATTCCTTCGGAATGCCGGCTGGCGTATACGCAGGCGATGGCGCACTTGAGCGGGCGCGACCAGGAATTCGAAGAATGGAATGCGCGCGCTCACCTGGTGGTGGACTTCATCGCCAGCCAGGCCGACACGTCTGCCTTGGCCATCTACCGCCGCCTTGCCGCCATCGATTTGTGATGTGTGAAGTATGAAGCGTGAGGGTGCTGCCTGCACGATGGCAGGCAGCACCCTCACCGGCCCATCACTTCTTGACTTCAAAGCGATCGAGGTTCATCACCTTGTTCCACGCTGCGACGAAATCCTCGACGAATTTCCGTTTCGCATCGCTGCTGCCATAGACTTCGGCAATCGCGCGCAATTCGGAGTTCGAGCCGAAGATCAGATCGACGCGGGTGGCGCCCCACTTGACCTGGCCGCTTGCGCGCTCGCGCCCTTCGAACACGTCGTCCGATTCGGAGATCGATTTCCACGTCGTGCCGAAGTCGAGCAGGTTGACGAAGAAGTCGTTGGACAGCGTATCGCTGCGCTTGGTGAAGACGCCGTGCTGCGCTTGCCCCACATTGGCATTCAAGACGCGCAAGCCGCCTATCAATACCGTCATCTCGGGCGCCGTCAGGGTCAGCAACTGGGCGCGATCGAGCAACAATTCTTCGGCGGTTTGACTATGGCCCTTGCGCAGATAGTTGCGAAAACCGTCGGCGCTCGGCTCCAGATAGGCGAGCGAGGCCGCATCCGTCTGTTTCTGCGTTGCATCGGTACGGCCCGGTGTGAACGGCACGACGATGTCTTGGCCGGCATTTTTTGCCGCCTGTTCCACCGCCGCGCAACCGCCCAAGACGATCAAGTCGGCCAGCGACACCTTCTTGCCGCCCGCCTGCGCGCCATTGAACTCTTCCCGCACCTGTTCCAGTTTGGCCAGGACCTTTGCCAGTTGCGCCGGCTGGTTGACTTCCCAATCCTTTTGCGGTGCCAGGCGGATGCGCGCGCCGTTGGCGCCGCCGCGCTTGTCGGAACCGCGGAAGGTCGAAGCCGAGGCCCAGGCCGTTGCCACCAGTTGCGAAAGCGGCAGACCCGATGCCAGCAGCTTGCCCTTCAAGGTGGCGATGTCCTGGTCGTCGATCAGCGGATGATCGAGCGCCGGCACCGGGTCTTGCCAGATCAATTCTTCGGCCGGCACTTCCGGGCCGAGGTAGCGGGCGCGCGGCCCCATGTCGCGGTGCGTGAGCTTGAACCAGGCGCGCGCAAAGGCATCGGCGAATTGCTGCGGATTCTCATGGAAGCGCTTGGAAATTTTTGCGTAAGCCGGATCGAAACGCAGCGCCAGATCGGTGGTTAGCATGAACGGTGCGTGGCGCTTCGCGCCATCGTGCGCATCGGGTACCGTAGCTGCGCCGGCATCGCCCTTGGGCTTCCATTGATGTGCCCCGGCCGGGCTCTTGGTCAATTCCCATTCGTAGCCGAACAGGGTATCGAAAAAGCCGTTGTCCCATTTGATCGGGTTGGGCGTCCAGGCACCTTCCAGGCCGCTCGAAATCGTGTCGCCGCCTTTGCCCGTGCCGAAGCTGCTGTTCCAGCCCAGGCCTTGCTGCTCGATCGGCGCGCCTTCCGGCTCGCGGCCCACATGCGAGGCGGGGCCGGCACCGTGCGTCTTGCCGAAGGTGTGCCCGCCGGCGATCAGGGCCACCGTTTCCTCGTCGTCCATCGCCATGCGGGCGAAGGTTTCGCGGATGTCGCGCGCCGAGGCCAGCGGATCGGGATTGCCGCCCGGGCCTTCGGGATTGACGTAGATCAGGCCCATCTGCACCGCGCCGAGCGGTTTGTCGAGCTGGCGCTCGCCGCTGTAGCGCTTGTCGCCGAGCCAGGTATCTTCCACGCCCCAGTTGATGTCTTCTTCCGGCTCCCACAGGTCTTCGCGGCCGCCGCCGAAGCCGAAGGTCTTGAAGCCCATCGATTCGAGCGCACAGTTGCCGGCCAGGATCATCAAGTCGCCCCAGGACAGCTTGCGGCCATACTTTTGCTTGACCGGCCACAACAGCAGGCGCGCCTTGTCCAGATTGACGTTGTCGGGCCAACTGTTGAGCGGCGCAAAGCGCTGGTTGCCGCCGCCGGCGCCGCCCCGGCCATCGCCCACGCGATAAGTGCCGGCGCTATGCCAGGCCATGCGGATGAAGAGCGGGCCGTAGTGGCCATAGTCCGCCGGCCACCAGTCCTGCGAGGTCGTCATCACATTGACGATGTCGCGCTTGACCACGGCCAGATCGAGGGTCTTGAATTCCTCGGCATAGTTGAATGTTTCACCGAGCGGGTTATTCTGCGGCACGTGTTGGCGCAGCAGTTTCAGATTCAGTTGATTGGGCCACCAGTCGCGGTTGGAACGCGCACCGGCGCTGGATTGGCCGTGGGGGAAAGGACACTTGCTTTCGCTACTCATGAATGACTCCTTTAATGACATGGACGCTGACCTGGCCGGAAAGTAAAACAACCCCCGGCTGTCATCGATTCATTGGCATTCATCGCCGCTCTCGCAAGATTGGCCGGATGAACATCGGACTTACACTATAGTCATCATGTTTTAATAGCTCAAATTGATTGATTTTAATTTCACGATAGGTGATAAGCAAATCGAATCGATTGAGCAAAGCTATTGCTCCCTGGGCAGAGGCGTATCAGCCTAGCAGCATTTGGGGTTTTCCACCGGCCCGCAAACCGTGCGCAAACGATATGGCGGGATGGAGTCAAGGTAATATCGCTGGCTACAACTCAATCAGCGTGCGAAGCATGACGTCACCCACCAGCCAGCTTGACCCCGAACATCCGATCGATCCCGACATCCGCAAGGAAATCGATGCGACGCTTGCGCGTATCGAACATGATCATCAGGTCAAGATTCTGTTCGCCTGTGAGTCGGGCAGCCGCGGTTGGGGATTTGCTTCGCCGGATTCGGACTACGATGTGCGCTTTCTCTATGTGCATAAGGTCAACTGGTATCTGACGGTGTTTGCGGGGCGCGACGTGATCGAGTTGCCGGTCAATGAAATCTATGACGTCGGCGGCTGGGACTTGCGCAAGGCGCTGGGCTTGCTTCGCAACGGCAATGCGACCCTGGTCGAATGGTTGTCTTCCCCTGTGGTCTATCGCGCCGATGCGCCGTTCCTGCAACAGGTGCGCGACGCCGCGCAAGCGGTCCACAGGCCGGAGCGGGCATTTCATCATTACCTGCATATGGCGCGGAAAAACTACCGCGAGTATCTGCAGGGGGAAACGGTGCGATTGAAGAAATATCTCTACGTGCTGCGCCCCTTGTTCGCCTGCCTGTGGATAGAACAGGGACGCGGGCCGGTGCCGATGCGGTTTCAGGACATGGTCGATGCGCTGGCGGGCGAGGCGGAATTGAAGGCGGCCATCGCTGCGCTGCTTGAGATCAAGCGTCGTGCCTCGGAAGCCGATCACGGCAAACCGATGCCGGCGATCAATGCCTTCATCGAGACGCAATTGGCGCGCCTGTCGCATGAGACGGCGCCGCAGGAAGCGTTGCAGGATTTCGGTGTACTCGATCTTTTGCTGCACGATACCGTCTTGCGCTGCAACGGCGCATAAGGCGCGCAAAAAATGGTTGCCGCATCCGTCGGCCTCGCTTATCTTTGCCGGAGCGACGAGGAGGCGCAGCAGCCATGACTTTCAGCATTGATCCCGACATCACGCGGGCAACGACGCTCGACACCGCGTTCTACACCGAGGAAGTGCATTTCAGGGAGGCGCGCGAGCGCGTCTTTGCGCGTTCCTGGCAATGGCTGGGCGGCATCGACGACGTGGCGCCGGCCGGCAGCGTGGCGCCGCGCGAGATGTTGCCGGGGCTGCTCGACGAGCCGCTGATGCTCGCGCGCGACGAGCAGGGCGAATTGCGTTGCCTGTCCAATGTCTGCACGCATCGCGGCAATATCCTGGTTCGTCGGGCCTGCCAATTGAAGGAGGTCCGCTGCGGCTATCACGCGCGGCGTTTCGATCTGGCAGGCAAGATGCTGTCGATGCCGGAGTTTTCCGAAGCGCAGAACTTTCCTTCGGCTGCCGACCATCTGCCGGCGCTGCCGTTTGCGACCTGGGGCGGGCACGCCTTCGCCGCCATTGCGCCGGCGGCGCCTTTATCCGAATCCATGGCGGAAATCGATGCGCGGCTGTCGTGGCTGCCGATCTCCAGCTTTGTTCACGACCCAAGCCGCGACCGTGACTTCGATCTCGATGCGCATTGGGCGCTGTATGTGGAAAACTATCTCGAAGGGTTTCATATCCCCTTCGTCCACGCCGGCTTGAACGCGGTGGTGGAGTACGGCAGCTATGCCAGCGAGATCGGGCGCTATGCCAACCTGCAGCTTGCCATCGCGCGCGAAGGCGAGCCGGCTTTCGATATCCCCCCGGGCGCGCCAGACTACGGCAAACGCGTCGCGGCCTACTATTATTGGGTGTTTCCCAACCTGATGCTGAACTTCTATCCCTGGGGCCTATCGCTCAACCTGATCCAGCCACAGGCGCCGAATCGCACGCGCATCAGCTTCCGTTCTTTCGTCTGGGACGCGGCCAAGCTGGAGCAAGGTGCCGGCGCCGGCCTTGATACGGTGGAGATGGAAGACGAAGAGATCGTGCGCGCCGTGCAGCGCGGGGTGCGCTCGCGTTTCTATCACCATGGCCGCTATTCGCCGACGCGCGAGCGTGGGGTGCATCACTTTCATCGGCTGCTGTGCGAATTCATGGCGCAAGATTCGTAGATCCTATGTATGAAGGCAGGTCGGTAAGAAACGCAAAAATTCCCTAAAGTGAAGTTTCCAGACCAAACTTTAGGAGGAAGAAATGCGACCGACCTGCGAAGACGATTTTACGCCGGAAGAAGAGGTTCTGGCAGTGGCCTTGGAGCTGGCGAGCGGTTCCTGGAAGATAGCGTTTCAGGACGGCAAGCACGCCAAGCCGGCAGTATTGACGGTCTCGGCGGATCAACCGGCGGCTCGGCTACAAGAAGTCGAGCGCGAAATAGGCAA